>Ga0316227_1000025_pt1 | contig 257119 bp, 224 predicted proteins | sample TBH18019metaG_FD_206012 | JGI IMG/M metagenome (GOLD analysis project Ga0316227, IMG submission 206012) | Freshwater microbial communities from Trout Bog Lake, Wisconsin, USA - TBH18019 | ecosystem: Environmental > Aquatic > Freshwater > Lake > Hypolimnion/Profundal zone | place: USA... | reverse complement strand
CTTCCCTTCGGCCATCGCGTCCTCCATGGTTGGTGGTTTTGAACGCGATCAACCTACCGGACTCGGTGGCCAACCTCTACTTCAGGCCGCCGTCCCCGGACTTACAGACGCTTTTATACACAACCCAATTGCCATCCACCCTGGCAAAGGTTCTGAGATCCCGGGCTGGAAGGCTAGGTTCCGCTGAGATTATCAAGATTAACAACACCCAGGGTGCCATTGAACCACCGACCCCTGAGTTCTTCCGCGACCTGCCCTTCCCCCCGAAGAGTTGCCTCCTGCCGGAGAAAACCATCTATGTGGGTCCGGATGAGGGGTGGGTGGGCCGGATCGTCATCCGCGTTGGCCTGAACCCGGACGAGACGTGCCGGTTCTACCAGGAAGAGTTGCCCCTGAATGGATGGCACCTCCGCTGTGTGGGTAAAAATGAAGCCCGGGTGTTCAATTTCTCGCGGGGGGGTCGGGGCCTCTCAATACATGTTGAATCGAGGTGGCTGCACGGTTCCACTGCAACGATCACTCTGATGCCACACTGGCATTAACATTAGATCGAATCCTGGATGAGCGAGGCACTGGGGAAGCCGACAAGTCGGATATCGATTTTTGAGTCAGTGAGTCAGGTTTAATGGAATCAATATCAAAATATATAATTAGGAAATCTATTCTGCCTATAGAAGTCAGGAAGGGCTCACAGGTGCTGCGGTCCAGTTACAAATCTGCCTGTGGGGGCCTACATGCTGGGTTCCACTCGCCAGGGGAAAATATTCGGAAAAGTCAATGACCTGACCGTTCCCAAGGGGGACGGGAAGGCCCAGGAGATCGGGGAAGGTTGCTTACTCGGCTACGTCCTGGCCAACGGCTACTGCAAGCTCGTGCCACCCGTAAGACAAAGTTAATAGCGCCTTTGTAATGAACATCTACGAACGGACAAGATATGCTTCCGACTTTGCGAGAACGGACAATTTATGGTTCCGACAGCTTGCCGGATTGGCCAATTTCACCCCTCGAAAGAGGTGAAATTGGCGTGAAATCGGACAGATTATGCTTCCTATTCTGGACATCTTTTCGTTCACGACACACCTTAACCCAAAATAGCCAGGGTCTGGCCAATTCACCGACCTGAGATAATGGGACCTTCCCCCGCCCCACCCTCTTCCCCGGAGGTTCCCGATGACCGCCACCGTCTCGTTCATTCTTAACGGCAAGCCGGTCACCGTCGCGAGCCCCGCTGATCGCATGCTGGTATGGGTCCTGCGGGACGAACTGGGCCTCACGGGCACCAAGGTGGGCTGCGAGGCGGGTCTCTGCGGGGCCTGCACCGTGCTCGTCGATTCCGAGGCGGTGCTCTCCTGCTCCACAGCGCTGGCTGATGTGGCCGGGAAGAGCGTACTCACCATCGAGGGCCTGGCCCAGGACGGGAAGCTGGACCCCGTTCTGGCAGCCTTCCAGGAGCACCACGCCTTCCAGTGCGGCTACTGCACCTCCGGGATGATCATGGCCGCCTGGGCCTTTCTGAAGAAGAAGCCCAAGGCCACCAGGTCCGAGATCGTCGAGGCCATGGAGGGAAACCTCTGCCGCTGCGGGGCCCATGTGAGGATCCTGGACGCGGTCGAATCGGCAGGCAAGGCCGTGGGAGGTGTGCGATGAGACGCCGGGACTTCCTCCAGGGCGCCGCGACGAGCGCGCTCACCTTCTTCTTCGCAACCCCCGTTGGATCGGCACCCATCGTGCCGACCCGACCCGGCACCTACTCCGAGGACTTCAACGCCTACCTGAAGATTTCGGCCGACGGCCGCGTGGGCTGCTTCGTGGGGAAGACCGAACTGGGGCAGGGCGCCACGACCGTGCTGGCCATGCTCGTCGCCGAGGAGCTGGAGCTGGATCCGGCCCAGGTGGACATGGTCCTGGGCGATACGGACCTCTGCCCATGGGACATGCCCACCGGCGGCTCCCTCACCATGTGGCATACGGCCCCTGTCCTGCGTGGCGCCGCCGCGGAGGCGCGGGCGGTGCTCCTGCGAATGGCCTCTAAAGCCCTGGGTGCCCCGGTCTCAGGCCTGACCCTGAAGGACGGTGCCATCTGGGTGAAGGAGAACCCCGCGCGTCGCACCACCTTTGGCGAGCTGGTCAAGGGGCGGAAGCTGGAGCGGCACCTGGGCAAGGTCAAGCCCAAGCCCCTCTCCGAATGCACGGTGATCGGGCGCAGCTTCCCCCGCAAGGACGCCCTCGCCAAGATCACCGGCGCCGCCAAGTACGCCGGCGACCTGCGCATGCCCGGAACCCTCCATGCCTGCATCTTGCGCCCCCCGGCTCAGGGCCTGACCCTGGCCACTGCGGACACGGCGGCTGCCGAACGGGTTCCTGGTGTTCGCATCGTGCGGGATGGCGCGCTCCTGGCCGTGCTCCACCCCCAGCCCGACACCGCCCGCAAGGCGCTCGCCTTGGTGAAGGGCACCTTCGAGGGGACCGAACCCGACGTGGACGATGTGCGCATCTATCAATACCTCGTGGACAAGGCGGCGCCCGGGCAGCGCGTGGTGATCTCTCGCGGCGACGTGGCTGCGGGTGAAAAACGGGCTGCCACCGTGGTGGAGGGGGAATACCGCAACGCCTACGAGAGCCACGCCACCCTCGAGCCCCACACCTCCGTCGCCAAATGGGAGGAGGGCCGCATGACGGTGTGGGCCTCCACCCAGTCCCCCTTCGTCTTCCGTGATGCCGTGGCCGAGGCCCTCAAGCTGGGCCAGGACAAGGTCCGGATCATCGCCCAGTTCGTGGGCGGCGGTTTCGGCGGCAAGCTCGTGGGGCCCGGGGCCATCGAGGCTGCTCGCATCGCCCGTCAAGTCCCCGGCGTGCCCATCCAGGTAGCCTGGAACCGGGAAGAGGATCTCTTTCTGGACGGCTACCGGCCTGCCGCCGTGGTGAAGCTCCGCTCCGGCCTGGATGCCGGGCGCGGCGCCATCACTTTTTGGGACAGCACCGTGGCGGGCGTCTCCCAGGGCGAGGCCGAGCTCTCCTACGAGATGCAGGCGAACCGGTACCAGGCCCCAGCCGTTCCCGGCCTCCATCCCCTCAAGGTGGGCGCCTGGCGCGCCCCCAACGCCCACACCAACGCGTTCGCCCGGGAAAGTCAGCTGGATGCGCTGGCCGCCAAGGCCGGTGTCGATCCTGTGACCCTTCGCCGTCGACTCATCACGGATGCCCGGCTCCTGCGCCTCCTGGACCTCGCCGTGGAGACCTTCGACTGGGACCCCGCACCCGGACCCACGGGCCGAGGCATCGGACTGGCCTGCGGCGCCTGGCGCCAGGGGCTTGTGGTGGCCGTGGCCCAGGTGGCCGTGGACAGGACCACGGGACAGGTCAAGACAGAGCGCTTCCTCGAGGCCGTGGATGTGGGCCTCGTGGTGAACCCCGACGGAGCCCGCCAGCAGGTGGAGGGCGCCATCACCCAGGGCATCGGGCAGGCCCTCAGCGAGGAGATCCACTTCAAGGGCGGTCGCATCCTCGACAAGAACTTCGACACCTACCTGCTGCCCCGCTTTTCCGCCATCCCCCGCATCCAGGTCGTCTTCGCGGACAACGCCACCATGGTCACCCAGGGCATCGGTGAGCCCCCCGTGGTGCCGGTGGCCGCCGCCCTGGCCAACGCCGTTTTCGACGCCACCGGTGCGCGAGTGACCCACGTTCCGTTCACTCCCAAACGGATCCTCGAGGCCCTGAAGCTCGTGCCTTCGAAGTAGCCTGGTCCTGCGGTTCCAGACCCGGTCCGTGGTGCCGCCGTGGCCGTCCGGGTGCTAGGAGAACCATGGGCGTTCCTTCCCAGGCTGGAACAGGCGGCCAGCCTTCACTTCATTCCTCGGACAGTTCATGCTTCCGACTTCGCACGAGCGGACAGGTTGTGCTCACTGAAGCGTCCTGTCGAAGTAGGCGGCGAGTTCTCCCCCCAGGGTGGTGAGGAAGGTCTTCCGGTCGAACCCGGGCGGATCCGCGGCGATGTCCCCGTCTGGGGTGAGGATGGCCAGGGTCGGGGTGTCCATGAACGCGAAGTGCCAAGCGTTGGGGACCCTGTGCAGCTCCGCGGCGGGCAGGTTCAGGGCCACCCACTCCGCATGGAACCTCGGCACCAGAAACCGGTCACTGGCCGCCTCCCAGATGGCGCACGGGGTCCGCACCCCCGCCAGCGATTCCGCGGTGAACAGGACGCCGACCGGGGCCATGGCCGCCACCGCCTGCACGCGTGGGTCCCTCAGTTCCGCAGACGGGATGGCTGGTGCCGGGGGTGGAGCGTTTCCGGGAACCGGGCGCCCCATGCTGCAATAGATCGGATCCTCGGCGCATTCCTTGAGGCAGTGCTGGCGCAGGCGTGTCAGATCAGGCTTCCCTCCCGCCAAGGCCAGCACGGTGTAGCCTCCGGCGGAATGCCCCAGGGCCCCCACGCGTGGGCCCCGGGCGTTGCGGGGAATGCGGTCCTTCCACCGGGGATCGGCCAGCAGCGCGTCCAGAACCCGGGAGACCTGGCGTGGCCGCTCGGACCAGTACAAGTCCGGCGTCCTTTTCCTCAGAGTGTCATCCTGCCAGTTGTCCCCCGGATGCCGCAGGGCGGCCACCAGGTACCCGTGTCCCGCAAGGGCCCCGCAGAGCTGGCTGTGCCCGAGTTCTGAACCACCGGTGCCGTGGCTGACCAGGATCAGGCCCCTGAACCTGGGTTCCGGGTCCGCGTACATGGCCACGCTCAAGGTGAATGGACCCATGGCGATGGCGTGCGCCTTCGCCTGGGTCGGGTAGTACAGCGCCACGGTGGTTTCCTGGTCGCCACACTGGACGTGGAGCTCCTGCCATCCCACCTGGGAGGCCATGGCCTGGGCCGCGAAGACCAGCGAGATCAGGAAAGGTCGGATGGGGAAGCGCATGACCATCACCCCAGAGTGGTCTGGACGGCAAGGGACCAGATGCTTGATCCTATCAAGGTGATGAGGACCGGTCTGCTTGCCGCCCCGGACTCCCTTCCTTCAACCCACCTAAATGGCGCGCCGTCCTCTCACTCCGGCACCACCTCCAGCACCGGCTCGCCCCAGGCGTCCGGGATGCGGGTGTGGATCTGCAGCAGCCTGATCCAGCGCCGCACCGCCAGCACGAAGACGATGGCCATGAGCACCATCACCACAATGGCCAGCACCGCCAGGAGGTAGTGCTTGGTGGGCAGGTAGTTGTGCACGACGTTCAGGTAGCCCGCCCAGAACGTGATGCTCGCCATGAAGATCCCAGGCAGCACGGTGACCCAGGCATAGCGGGCCTTCCCCATGCGGATCAGCATGCAGGTGCAGATGATGAGGCCGCAGGCCGCCAGCAGCTGGTTGCTGATGCCGAACAGGGGCCAGATGGTGCCGATGTCCCCGGTGTAGACCAGGTACCCCCAGGCGCCGGTGAACACGGCGGAGGTGAGGATGATGCCCGGCCACCAGCCCTGCACGGCGACCTTCGGCCAGACCTGGCCCAGCATCTCCTGCAGAAAGAAGCGCCCCACCCGGGTGCCGGTGTCCACGGCCGTGAGGATGAACACCGCCTCGAACATGATGGCGAAGTGGTACCAGTACCCCATGATGTTCTTGAACAGGGGCACGGACCCGAAGATATAGGCCATGCCCACCGCCAGGGAGACGGCGCCGCCGGTGCGGCCCTGGATGTTCTCTCCCACCTGGCGGGCCAGGTCCGGCAGGTGGACGGGCGTCATCCCCAGCTTGGCGAAGGCGGCGGCGGGGGCGTTGATGGCGAAGTAGTCGGCGGGCACCAGCACACAGGCGGCGATGAGGGCCATGATGGCCACCATGCCCTCGGTGAGCATGGCGCCGTAGCCCACGAACAGGACGTCCTTCTCGCCGGGGATCATCTTGGGCGTGGTGCCGGTGGCAATGATGGAGTGGAAGCCCGACACGGCCCCGCAGGCGATGGTGATGAACAGGAAGGGCATGGCCGCCCCGGGGATCACGGGGCCTCCGCCGCTGTAGAACTTCGTCACCGCCGGCATCTCGAGGTTGGGGTGCACGTAGCAGATGCCCAGCACCAGCATGAGGATGGTGCCGATCTTCAGGTAGGTGGACAGGTAGTCCCGGGGGCAGAGCAGCATCCACACCGGCAGCACCGAGGCCACGAAGCCGTAGACGGGGATCATGATGGCCAGGCTCCCGCGGCTCAGGGTGAACCAGCGGGCCAGGGTCGGGTTGTGGGCCACATAGGGCCCGGCCAGGATCGTGCCCAACAGCAGGACCACGCCGATGACGCTGGCGCCCAGCACGTCCCCGTCCCGCCACACGTGCATGTAGAGGCCCATGATGAAGGCGATGGGGATGGTGGCGGCCACGGTGAAGGTGCCCCAGGGGCTCTGGAACAGGGCATTGACGACCGCCAGGGAGAGGCCCGCCAGGGTGAGGAGCAGGATGAACATGATGGCGTAGCCGGCCACCTGGCCCGCCGCCGAATCGATCTCCAGCGCGGCGATGGAGGACAGGCTGTGGCCCTTGTGTCGGACCGAGGCGAACAGCACCACCATGTCGTGCACGGCGCCGCCCAGCACACAGCCGATGAGGATCCACAGGGCGCCCGGCAGGAACCCGAACTGCGCGGCGAGCACCGGCCCCAGCAGCGGCCCGGCCGCCGCGATGGCCGCGAAGTGGTGCCCGAAGACCACGAACTTGTTGGTCTTCACGTAGTCGATGCCGTCCGCCATGGTCTCGGAGGGCGTGGGCCGGTCGGACCGCAGCCCCAGGACCCGGTTGGCGATCCAGAGCCCGTAGAACCGATAGGCGATGGCAAAAATGCACAGCGCCGCGAAGACCAGCGTCAGGGCGTTCATACGCCTCCTCCTCTACCTGTCAGCTTCACTGCGTGAAGCTGTTTTCTTCAGGACCACCAAAAAGATAGGGACCTATGGGTAATTTGCAATCACATAAGGCGGGTTGTTTAACGCAACTATGAGCAGAGGCCGAATCCCAGCCTCGTTTCCAAGAAGGGAGGACACAAAACCCACCTTTAGGGCGACAACCCCGCCCGGTGAAACGCACACCTGCCGCGGCCGGAATGTCAGCGCAGGCCTGCTGAGAAAACCCCTCACTCTGGATCCAAGGCTGCTTCCATATGAATTTCGTGTTATTTTCGTCTTCATCCATCGAGGAAACCAGCTTGAGACAGTCCCCGGGTTCTGGTTTTTCGAGCGACCTAGAAGCGGCGCAGGAATGACCCCCTCGCGCGATTCCTTCGCAGACGGCGGCCCGGGGCCGGCCCGGCGCATCGCCCACCTGGACATGGACGCCTACTTCGCGTCCGTGGAACTGCTCCGCCATCCGGAGCTGCGCGGGCAGCCCGTGGTCATCGGCGGCCGCCGCCGGACGGCGCCGCTGGAAGCGACCGGTTTCCAGCGCCTCAGGACCTACGCGGGACGGGGCGTGGTGACCACGGCCACCTACGAGGCCCGGGCCTTCGGCGTGCGCTCGGGCATGGGCCTCATGAAGGCGGCGGTTCTGGCCCCGGAGGCCATCCTGCTGCCCGGCGACTACGAGACCTACAGCCGGTTTTCGCGCACCTTCAAGGCCGCCGTGGCCACCATCGCGCCCCGGATCGAGGACCGGGGCATCGACGAGATCTTCATCGATCTCACGGACCTGCCCGGCGAGACGCGGGACCTCGCTCAGCGGCTCAAGGAGGCCGTGCGGCAGGCCACGGGCCTCTCCTGTTCCATCGGCGTCACGCCCAACAAGCTGCTCTCCAAGCTCGCCTCCGAACTCCAGAAGCCCGACGGCCTCACGATCCTCAGCCTGGAGGACATCCCCACTCGGATCTGGCCCCTGCCCTGTTCGGCCATCAACGGCATCGGCCCCAAGGCCAGCGCCAAGCTGGAGGCCCTCCAGATCCGCACCATCGGGGACCTGGCCGAGGCGGACCCGGCCATGCTTGTGGAGCGCTTCGGCCAGAGCTACGGGGCCTGGCTCCACGAGGCGGCCCACGGGCGGGACGACCGGCCCCTGGCGACCTCGCGGGAACCCAAGTCCATCAGCCGGGAAACCACTTTCGAACGGGATCTTCATCCCAAACACGATCGGGAGGAGCTCACGCGCATCCTGCTCAGGCTCTGCGAACGCCTGGCGGAGGACCTGGCCCGCAAGGGCTACCTGGCCGGGAACGTGGGCCTCAAGCTGCGCTACGCGGACTTCTCGACCATCACGCGCGATCACGCCCTCGAAGGTCCAGTCGCCGAGGCCAAGGCCCTGCGCGATGCGGTCCGGACCTGCCTGAGGCGCGTCCCCCTCGACCGGAAGCTCCGCCTCCTGGGCATCCGGGCTGGGTCGCTGGTGCGGCGGGAGGACCACCGACCGCCGGCCAATGCGACTCTGCGCGTGGCCGAACCAGGGCTCTTCCTGGACGCAGAACGCTGAGGCGGGGCCCAGGCGATCCCTGTTCCCGCCCGAGGGCTCACCCCGTCCCTGGTCTAGAATCTGGGAAGGAACCCCATCACCACCCGATCCGGCCCCTTGGAGGAGACCCCGATGACCCTGCTCCGGAAAGCCCGCCTGGCCCTCGCGGCCCTGACCCTCGCGGCCCTGCCCCTCCTGGCCGCTCAGCCCAGGCTGGTGTTCGGGTCCGACTGCACCTTCCCGCCCATGGAGATGGTGGACGCCCACAAGCAGCTCGTGGGCTTCGACATCGACCTGATCCACGCGGTGGCCAGGGCCGCCGGCTTCGAGGCGGTGGTCAAGAACACGGCCTGGGACGGCATCTTCGCCGGGCTCGCCGCCGGTGACTACGATGCCGTGCTTTCGTCAGTGACCATCACCCCCGAGCGCGCCCGCACCTTGGATTTCTCCAGCCCGTACCTGGAGGCGGGCCAGGTGCTCATCGTCCCTCAAGGCCTCAACGGCCTCACGACCCTGGGCCAGTTCGGCGGCAAGAAGGTCGGCGCCCAGATCGGCACCACGGGGGCACTGGAAGTGGGGAAGCACCGGGACATCACGCTGAAGGCCTACGACGAGGCGGGCCTGGCGGTGGAGGACCTCTACGTGGGCCGCATCGACGCGGTGGTGCTGGACAGCCCCACGGCCCGGAACTATGTCCTGCGGAACGAGCGGTACAAGAGCCGGCTCAAGATTGTGGGCACTCCCTTCACCGATGAGCACTACGGCATCGCCGTGAAGAAGGGCAACCAGAAGGCCCTGGACCTCATCAACCGGGGACTGGACGCCATCCGGAAGGACGGGACCCTCGCCCGGCTCGTCCACAAGTGGCTGGACTAGCCGATGACGGCTCTCGGCCCCGCTGGTGACGGGATGAGAGGCAGGCCCCAGGCGGATCCGGCGAGCGCCATGCACCTCAACGAAAGCTCCCTCATCCCCGGGGACCGGGAGACCCTCGCGGCCTGGAAGATCGCCTTCTTCGGCGCCATTGCCCTCACGGTGGCCCTGCCACTCCTCCGGCCCCACCCGTTCCTGGAGATCCTGGCCTTCGTGCCGGAGGGTCTCACGGCCACCTTCACGGTCACCCTGGCCTCCATCGGCCTCGCCCTGGTGCTCGGGCTCCTCGCCGGCCTGGGGCGCATCGCCCGGACCACGGTGATCAACCGCATCGCCACGGTCTACGTGGAGGTGGTGCGGGGGATCCCGCTGCTGGTCCAGCTGTTCTACATCTACTACGCCCTGGGCCCCCTGCTCCACCTGAACGGGCTCCTGTCGGCCATCGCCGCCCTGTCCATCTGCTACGGCGCCTACCTGGCCGAAATCTTCCGGGCTGGCCTCCAGTCCATCCCCAAGGGGCAGATGGAGGCGGCCCTGGCCCTGGGCCTGTCCAGGACCCAGGCCCTGTGGCGGGTCATCCTGCCCCAGACCATCCGGGTGATCCTGCCGCCCATCGGCAACGAGTTCATCGCCCTGCTCAAGGACTCCTCGCTGGTGTCCATCCTGGCCGTGTCGGACCTGCTGCGTCGGGGGCGGGAGTACGCCTCGACGACCTTCGACTACCTGGAGGCCTACACCGTCGTGGCCCTCATCTACCTCATCATGACGCTCTTCTTCTCGCGTCTGGTGGGCCTCCTGGAAGAGAGGATGCGGACCCATGGCCGACAGCATCATTAGGATCCGTCAGGCCCGGAAGCGCTTCGGCGCCGTCGAGGCCCTGAGGGGGGTGGACCTCGAGGTGGCCCGGGGCGAGGTCGTCCTCGTGGTGGGTCCCTCGGGTTCGGGCAAGAGCACCCTGCTCCGGGCCGTGAACCGCCTGGAGACCCTCAGCTCCGGCGAGATCTGGGTCGAGGACACCTGCGTGACCAGCGCCCGGGCCGACATCCGGCGGATCCGCGAGGAAGTGGGCATGGTGTTCCAGAGCTTCAACCTGTTTCCACACCTCACCGTGACCGAGAACCTCGCCCTGGCGCCCACCCTTGTGAAAGGAGAGCCTACGGCGGCGGTACTGCAGCGGGCCGAGGCCCTGCTGGCCCGGGTGGGACTGTCGGACAAGGCCCACGCCTATCCCGACCAGCTGTCCGGCGGCCAGCAGCAGCGGGTGGCCATCGCCCGGGCCCTGGCCATGCAGCCCAAGATCATGCTGTTCGACGAACCCACCAGCGCCCTGGACCCGGAGATGATCAAGGAGGTCCTGGACGTCATGCTGGACCTGGCCCGGGAGGGCATGACCATGCTGGTGGTCTCCCACGAGATGGGCTTCGCCCGCGCCGCGGCCGACCGGGTGGTCTTCATGGACGAGGGCCTGGTGGTGGAAGCCGGCCCGCCCGCCGCGCTCTTCGAGCACCCGCAGGAGGAGCGCACCCGGCGCTTCCTGGACCACATCCTCTAGGGACCAGGCTGGGTGGGCCCATGCCCTCGGAGCAAGAGGCCTAGGCGCCCAGGCTCTCGTCGATGAGTTCGATCCAGTGCCGCACGGGCACGGAAGTGCCCGCCTGGAGGTGGGCGATGCAGCCTGCGTTGGCGCTGACGATCACCCCGGGGGACCCGGCCGTGAGGGCCGTCACCTTGAGGTCGCGCAGCTGCTCCGCCAGCTCCGGTTCCAGGATGGAATAGGTGCCGGCCGCCCCGCAGCACATGTGCCCATTGGCGACGGTGCGGAGCGTGTACCCCGCCGCCTGCAGCAGGGCCTCCACCGCGCCGCGGACCTGCTGCCCGTGCTGCAGCGTGCAGGGGCTGTGGAAGGCGGTGGCCGTTCCCGGTCGATCCTTCCGGGCGCCCTCCAACAGGCGGGCGAGCGGCTCCTGCTCCCCCGCGATCACCTCGCTGAGATCCTGCACCGCCGCCGCCACCCGGGACGCCTTCTGGGCATAGGCCGGATCGTCCTGCAGCAGGTGGCCGTAGTCGCGCACATGCACCCCGCAGCCCGAGGCGGTCATGACGATGGCCTCGGCCCCGGCCTCCAGCAGGGGAAGCCACGCGTCGATGAGGCGACGCGCGTCCTCGCGGGCCGCCCCCACGGCATCGAGATGGAACCGGACCGCTCCGCAGCAGCCCACGTCCGGCGCGTCCAGCAGCGTGATGCCCAGCCGGTCCAGCACCCGGGCCGCAGCCGCGTTGATGTTGGGATACATGGACGGCTGCACGCAGCCGGCCAGCTCGATCATCGTCCGCGGGTGGAGACGTGAGGGACGGATCCCCGCCCCGCGCTGCTCTGGGACCTTGGCCCGGAGGACCCGCGGCAGCAGCGACCGCACCATCCGGCCTAGCCCCAGGGCCACGCCGAAGAGCCCCGCATGGGGCAGGGTGTTCCGGAGGAGGCCCCGGAGCAGCCGGGCCCGACCCCGGCGGGGCACCTTCGCCTCCACCAACTCCCGCCCGATGTCCAGCAGCCGCGAGTACTGTACGCCCGAGGGGCAGGTGGTCTCGCAGGAGCGGCAGTTCAGGCAGCGGTCCAGGTGCAGCTGGGTCCTGGCCGTGGGCTCCTCGCCTTCCAGCACCGACTTGATCAGGTAGATGCGTCCCCGGGGACCGTCCAGCTCGTTCCCCAGCACCTGGTAGGTGGGACAGGTGGCCGTGCAGAACCCGCAGTGCACGCAGGCCCGCAGGATGGCCTCGGCCTCCTGCCCGGCCCGGGTGTCCTTGATGAAGTCGGCGAGGTGGGTTTCCATCAGAGGTCCGGGAGCAGGCGCCCGGGGTTGAAGACGCCATGTGGATCGAAGGCGGCCTTCAGGCGACGATGGACCGTGGCCAGGGGCGCCGGCAGGGGCGTGAAGACGCCCGCGGCCCGGTTCCCGCCCCGAAACAGGGTGGCGTGGCCCCCGGCCCGGCGGGCCGCGTCCCGCAGCAGGATTGCATCGAGGTCCCCCCGCAGCCAGCGCTGGGCGCCGCCCCACTCGATGAGCACGTCTCCGGGCAGGTCCAACGGGGGGGCGGTGGATGGCAAGGAAAGGCGCCACAGGGGGGCCTCGCCGGCGAAGAAGGGGTGCCCCTGGTCGCGCAGGGCCGCCCATTGGCTCGCGGCCTCCCCGTCGGGAACCCGCACCCCGCCCAGGGTCCCGCAGGCATCCCGCACGGCCGCTTCGGCCCCGGCGAGCCGGACCATCAGCCCCTGATCGTCCCAGGCCGCGGCCGTGATGGGCAGGGGCCGTCCGGCCCACAGGTTCATGGTCTCCAGGGCCCGGCCCTGGGGCAGCTGGAAGCGCAGGGTGGCCTGGGCGACAGGCAGTGGCAGCACCTTGATCGAGGCCTCCAGGATCAGGCCGAGGGTGCCCAGGCTGCCGGCCAGCAGGCGGGATACATCGAAGCCGGCCACGTTCTTCATCACCTGGCCACCGAAGGTGAGCACCCGCCCTTCACCGTCCATGAGCTTCGCGCCCAGCACGAAGTCCCGCAGGGCTCCGTGGCTCGCCCGCCCCGGCCCCGACAGCCCGGCGGCCATGGCCCCCCCTAGGGTCGCCGGGCCCCGGAAGGTGGGCGGCTCAAAGGCCAGCCACTGGCCCCGCTCCGCCAGGACGGCGGTCAGCTCAGCCAGGGGAGTGCCCGCCCGGGCCGTCACCACCAGTTCCGAAGGCTCGTAGCTGACGATGCCCCGATAGGCACTCACGTCCAGCGGTTCCCCGGCCAGGGGACCCCCGTAGAAGTCCTTGCTGCCGCCGCCCCGGATGCGGAGCGGCCTGCGCTCCAGGATGCGTTCGCGGAAGGCCTCGAGGCTCACAGGCGCTCCAGCTCAGGGAAGGGCAGGTTGCCCTGGTGGACGCGCATGCGCCCCATCTCGGCGCAACGGTGCAGGGAGGGGATCGCCTTGACGGGATTGAGCAGGCCCTGGGGATCGAAGGCGCGCTTGATGCCGTGGAAGACCTTCAGCTCGTCCGGGAGGAACTGCCCGCACATGGCGTCGAGCTTCTCGAAACCCACGCCATGCTCGCCGGTGATGGTCCCGCCCAGGGCCACCGACAGCCGGAGGATCTCCGCCCCGAAGGCCTCGGTGCGCTCCAGCTGGCCGGCCACGTTGGCGTCGTAGAGGATGAGCGGGTGCAGGTTGCCGTCGCCCGCATGGAAGACGTTGATGCAGCGCAGGCCGTAGGTCACCTCCATGGCCGCGATGGCCGTGAGCATGTCCCCGAGACGCTTCCGGGGAATGGTGCCGTCCATGCAGTAGTAGTCGGGCGAAATGCGCCCCGCCGAGGGGAAGGCCGCCTTGCGGCCCGCCCAGAACCGGATCCGCTCGGCCTCGTCCCGGGAGACGCGGATGCCCGTGGCCCCGCCGCGCTCCAGCACCGCCCGCATGCGGGCGATCTCTTCGGCCACCTCCTGGGCCGTGCCGTCCGCTTCGCAGAGCAGGATGGCGGCGGCGTCCAGGTCGTAGCCCGCGTGGACGAAGGGCTCCACCGCCGCGGTGACGCCCCGGTCCATCATCTCCAGGCCCGCCGGGATGGAGCCCGCGGCGATCACGGCCGCCACCGCCTCGCCCGCCTTCCGCACATCGTCGAAGCTGGCCATGAGGCACTGGGCCGTCCGCGGCCTGGGGATGAGCCGGACGGTCACCTCCGTGACCACGCCCAGGAGCCCCTCAGAGCCGATGAAGAGGGCCAGCAGGTCCAGGCCGGGGGCGTCCAGGGCCTGGCTCCCCAGCTCCAGGATGTCGCCTTCGATGGTCACGATCCGCAGGCGGAGCACGTTGTGCACCGTGAGGCCGTACTTGAGGCAGTGCACGCCGCCGGCATTCTCCGCCACGTTCCCGCCGATGGTGCAGGCGATCTGGGAGCTCGGATCAGGGGCGTAGTAGAGGCCGTGGGGCAGGGCCGCCTCGGAGATGGCCAGGTTCCTCACCCCGGTCTGCACCACCGCCACCCGGGCCAAGGGGTCGAGGTGGAGGATGCGGTTCAGCTTCGCCAGACTCAGCAGGATGCCTTGGGGGTGGGGCATGGAGCCGGCCGAGAGGCCCGTACCCGCACCCCGGGGCACGACGGGGATGCCCGCCCGGTGGCAGGCCGCCAGGACGGCCACCACCTGGGCTTCGTCCTCGGGCAGGGCCACGGCCAGGGGCAGCCGGCGGTAGGCGGAGAGGCCGTCGCATTCGTAGGGGCGCAGCAGCTCTTCATCGGTGACGAGCGAGGCCGGGGGCAGGAGGGCCCGCAGCTCCGCCAGCAGCGATTCGGGAGAGGTGCCCTGGAAGTCCGGATCCCGTTCGGGGGAGTGTTCGCGCACGGTCATCCCCGGGGATGGGGGGCCGAGGATACCGGCGGCCTGAGTCCGGGCTTCGGGCCCGGGCACGCTTGGCTGGCCCAGGGAGATGCGACGGAAGAGGTGGGCATGGGCCCTCTGGGATGAAGCGGTGGCTCCTGGATCCTCCCCCGATCCCGAAGGCGCTGTCAAGCCTGATGCCAGGGGCGGTGCCATGGAGAAAAACGTCACCAGATCTTCCCCGGGGGTTGGCCGGAAGCGCACCACCGGCGCCGCGCCGGGGGCCCGCGAACGGAAGCGCCCTCGCCGGGTTGCGGGCGCCGGCCCCCATGAGATCATTTCCGCGGAGGCGCTATGGCCAGGCGGACGCCGGCTCCCTACAGACCCGAATGGATTCCCTTCCCGGGCATGCAGAAGGCCTTCTCCCTCGTGGGCTCGAAGGGCACCCTCTACTGGCGCGGCACCAAGGGCTGGTGGGCCCAGCGGCCGGGCAGTGAGGGCATGGTCGGGCCGTTCTCCCGCGACCACCAGGCCCGGAAGTGGGCCGAGGAACCGGCGCGGGAAGCCCACACACAGAAGGTCCAGGCCGCCCAGGCGAAGGCGGCCCGCCGGTCGGCCGAGGCGGAGCAGGTCCAGCTGAACACCTGGGGGGTCCTCCCGCCTGCGGAACGCAAACTGTGCCCCGGCCAGGTCTGGGGGATGAAGCAGGAGTCCTTCCAGGACCACCAGCTGCTCATCCTCCAGCTCAGGAAAGAGTCTGTGCTGGCCCTCATCCGGTCCGGGAAGAAACCCTGGGGGCTATGCCCTCAGGATGTGCGGAGCCATCACGCGATCCTGCGCCTCTACCGCTACCAGGGGGAGGCCAAGATCCCCAAGGGCAAGGCCAGGGACTAGGGCCCTGTCGGGATGGGGCCCGCCTGCGCTGCAGCACCGTGTTATGAAACCGGGCAGAGGCCACGGAGATGCCTCGTAAGCCGCTGGTCGGAATGGCCCCTGGGCCCGCGTGGAGGAGCATCAGGGGCGCCAGGATCCGCTAGAATATCCCATGCCAGGATGAGAAATCGGTCAGGCGCACCCAGGTAAAATCAAACCATTAAAGCAAAGGCGATTTCCATGAATCGGGCCAAATGCCTTGCCGCAGTGACCCTTCCCTCTCTGCTCTCCTTTGCCCAGTCGCCGGCTTCGACCCGGGCCCAGGCCCTGGTGAAGCAGGCCGTGGCTTTTGCGAAGCAGAACGGCCTGGCCAAGTTGATCGAGGAGACCACCACGCCCAGGGGCAGATTCCATGTGAACAGGGAAGACGCGCTTCACATCTTCATCTACGACGGACGCGGCATGGCGAAGGCCTTCGGCGACCAGACCGGCCCCGCCGCGGCCAAGAGCCGCTGGGACCGGCGGGACCCCGACGCCGTGATGATCCTCCAGAAGCTGCAGCGTGTCGCCAAGAACCAGGAGAGTGGCTGGGTGGATTACAAGTACGCCAATCCCGCCACCAACCTCCTCGACCAGCGGGCCTCCTATTTCGAATTCTATGAAGGACACCTGATCGGCTGCGGCATCGAGAAGGCCGGGGACTGAACTGCCGGGGCCCCTCGATTGCCGCAGAGAAGTGTGCGGTGAATGATGCGCCCATCCATGAACGGCCCTCAGATCCCATCTTCCTCCGAGCGCAGGGGGTGGCGGACCTGGGCTCCTGCGGCCCTGCTCCCAGCCCTACTCCTCGCCGGCTGTGGCCACCTGGGACCGGGGCCGAACCCGGCCAAGGTGACCCTCAAGTTCGTCATCTATGACAACGACAACTCCTTCGCGGCCACGGTCTATGCCCAGGAGGTCCAGACCGGCCTGACCACTGCGTTCGCCTACGGGCCCCACACGCCCTCCCTCACGGTGGACCTGAAGGTCCCGGGGACCTACGTGTTCTATGCGAGACTCGTGGAGGCGCCGGATGACTACCACTACGGATTCACGGGCTACCAGGCCGGGGCCTATGGGCACATGACCCGGGGCGGGACGCGGGACGCCGCCACCAACCTCATCGCCTTGGATATCAGACCGGGCGCCAAGTACAAGGTCTTCATCAGCGACAGCTGGGCGCTCCTGCCGCAGCCGGGAAAGCCAGTCCAAGTGCCCTGGCACCGGGAGTAGGAGGCCGGTTCCCCCCTCAACGGGAAAGGAAGGCCTGCAGGAGCGGCTCCACGAGGTCCTTCCCCCGGAGTGAGGCCAGCCAGCGCGCCGGGATCGCCTGCACCCCGTCGCGGAGCCCCGCGATGCCCCCCGCCACGCAGGCGGTGGTGTCGGTGTCGTTCCCGAACTGGATGGCGGCCCTGACCACCGCCTCGTAGCTCCCGGCCTCCACGGCCTGGACGGCCGTAAGGAGCGTGTCCACCACATGGCCCGTGCCCCGGGCGGGATCCGGATCCCGGGGGTGGATTCTCCCGTCGTACTCGAGGCGCTCGGGAGTGCCGGAGGGGAATCTCGCTTCCAGCTTGTCCATGGCCTCGACCCACGGCAGGGCCGCTCCGGACAGAATGCCGCGGGCCCAGAGGCAGTAGAGGGCACAGCAGAGCCCGGACCGCACGTGCCCATGGGTGATGCTCGACTGCAGCATGGCATCGGCGATCAGGTCCCCGTCCGCACCCTCATGCCAGAGGGCCAGCGGGAGGACCCGCATCAGGGCCCCGCCCCCGTTGCTCCACTCGCCCCTCGGGGCGCATTCCATGAGGGGCCTCCCTTCCAGGTACCGTTCCAGGGCTCGGCGGGTCTGCAGCCCCACGTCGAACACATCGTGGTCCACGGCGAGATACCCGTCGCGCAGCCAGCGGCAGAGCCGGCCCATGAGGTCCCCGGGGTCCATACGGCCCCGCTCCAGCAGCGAACTGAGCAGGCACAGAGCCTGGGATCCGTCATCGCTCCAGGTGCCCGGTTCCACGCCCAGGTGGGCCCGGTGGAAGCCCCGGGGGGGCTCCATCTCGATGCGATCATACGGCGGGATGGTCCGGGGCGGTGCGAACTCGTAGGGAACCCCCAGGGCATCCCCCACGAGTAGGCCCCAGATGCCGCCGGCCATGCGCTCCGCTCTCGTCAGGGAGGGGGCCATCAGTAGAGCAGTTTCTTGACGCGGTACTCGCCGCCCAGCACGAGGAATTCCCGTTCGCTTTCCAGCCAGTTCCTGGGCAGGAGCCCGCCGAAGAACACGATCTTGGGCAGCGGCACCTGCACCTTCCAGACCGAGGAGCCGAACTCCCAGGCGATCTCGGGATCGGAGGTGAAGGAGCTGAGGTTGTTGAGCGCCACCAGGGAACCGGCCCCGGCCCCTTCCCGATGGACGGCGTATTCCTCGGGATCGTGGGTGCCCCGATAGAGGGTCATCCACCGCTCGCCCGGAAAGCGCCGCGCCAGTTCGTACTGGCAGAGCGTGTAGGCAAGGTCGAGCTGCATGGTGATGCTCTTGGGCCCGGCATAGCGTTTGTCGTTGAGGTACTTCATGCGGGCCGCCGGATCCTCGGCGAGGATCCCGCCATGGTAGGTGGCCAGCAGGCCGAAGCGGCTCTCCACCCAGCTCTTCAGCACCGCCCCCGAGCGGCTGTTGCTGTCGATCCTCCACCCCAGCAGGAAGTGCATGTAGTGCCGCTGGAGCACCTTTTCGGAGGCCTTCTCGGCGGCGCTGCGGGGGTCGATCTGGAAGCGTTCAGCCATGTATTCGTGGAAGGCATCCCGGCGTTGTTCTGGGTCCCCCATCGGGTCCAGCCGATCGAAAAGGGCCCTTTCGGCCTCGCGGACCCCCGGGATCTCCAGGGGCAGGGGATCCTCCTGGAAAGACTGGCTGGCCAGCGCTCCGGGGGGCAGGTTGCAGCGACCGCCCACCGGAGTCGGCGAGGGCTCGGGCGAAGGTGATGGACTCATCCTTTCCTTCCTCGGTGGAAGCGCGGAAAGGGAATCATAGCCTGCGGAAGCGGCCGAGGCCGCGGCACCCTTCAATGCCCCACCGGATCAGTCGACGCCGATGAGGATGGTGGAGGCCTTGATGACGGCATAGGCGATCTTGCCCTCTGCCAGGCCCAGCGAGTTCACGGACTGGTTGGTGATGACCGCCGCGAGCTGCTGGCCCCCCTCCAGCGTCAGGATCACCTCCGCATTGACGGGTCCATGGGTGATTTTCGAGACCATGCCCTTGAGCTGGTTGCGGGCGCTGATCCTCATGATGCCTCCTGGGGACGGGAACGCTTGGTACATGAACATGGTGGACACTCGTTTCTACCGGAGGCCGGTCCCCGGGGCCCTGGGATCAGCCGAGGACATACTTCTTAGCCACGGTGCCCGCCTCGATGGCATCCAGGATCTGGTCGACGTCCGCCTCGGTCTCCACCCCCCCGTACCAGATGTTCCCGGGGTGCACGATCATGGCCGGGCCCCTCTCGCAGATCTTGAGGCAGCCCGTGGCCGTCACGGTCACGCCCTCGAGGTCGCGGTCGGTGATCTCCGACTCCAGGTAGGCCAGCAGGCTGCCCGCGCCTTTCTTGTGGCAGACGCCCTGGGGGGTGCCGGCCATCCGGAAGCTGGCGCAGACCAGCAGGTGGGTGTTGGGACGTTCCATGGTGTGCTCCTCGATCTCTGTTCAGGCGCAGCCCTGGCCCTTGCCGGAACACCCGTCCCCGCAGCGGAAGGGCTTGCCCAGTTTGCGGATCTGCCCGCCGGCGGCGGCCATGGGCACCAGATCCGCCACCAGGCCTTCGGTTTCAAAGACCCGCAGGCCCCGGGCCTGCAGGATCCGGGTGGGCGAAGGGCCGATGCCCGCCACCAGGAGGGCGATGCAATCGGAGAGCAGGTCCCCCAGCTCCTCCCAGCGGGTGTTGCCGGTGCCCGTGGGAGGGGCCCGGCGGACGTCCACCTGGCGGCAGGCACCCGCCTCCACGGCGTAGACAAGCAGCTCGTCGGCCTCGCCCAGATGCTGATTGACGAAGGCCCCCTCCAGGCTCGCCACAGCCACCAGCTTCCGCTCGGCGCCCGAGGGTGCGCTGCGGGCGTGGCGCTCGAGGGTGGCGTAGCGGTCCGGGGACATGGCCTCGCCGAGGCGCCCCACCGCGTCGGCACGGCAGCGGTTGCAGTGCTCCATCTGCGGCAGGTGGGTGGATGCGGCCTCCCGGGCCAGGGTCATCTCCCGGGCGGTGGGTGCCGGCAGGCTGGCGAACTCGGAGCCCTCCACGGGAATCATGGCCATGCAGTTGTGCATGGAAGCGCCGGCCAGCCTGCAGGCCGCCGCCACCTCGCCCACGTGCTGATCATTGAGGCCGGGCACCACGATGGTGTTCACCTTCACCAGGATGCCGAGGGCGGCCATGCGGGCGATGCCCTCCCGCTGCCGGGACCAGAGCAGCTCCGCTGCCTCCCGGCCGCGGTGGATGTTCCGGCCGTCGCGGATCCAGGCATAGAACAGCTTGCCGATCTCGGGATCGACGGCGTTGACGGTCACGGTGACATGGCTCACGCCGGCCGCGGCCAGGGCATCCGCGTGCTGGGGCAGCGCCAGCCCGTTGGTGGCCACGCAAAGCAGGGTCTCGGGATGCTTCTCGTGGATGCGCCGGAGCGTGCTGAGGGTGGCGTCGGCGCTGGCCAGGGCATCGCCGGGGCCGGCGATGCCCGCCACGGAGATGGATGGATCCGCCTCAAGTATTTCGTCAAAGTAGCGCTCGGCCTGCCAGGGCTGCAGGATGGTGCTGGTGACACCCGGGCGGCTTTCGGCCACGCAGTCGTAGTCCCGGTTGCAGTAGTGGCACTGGACATTGCAGGCCGGGGCCACGGGCAGGTGGGCCCGGCCTTGGGTGTGCTTTGCATCCGCATCGAAACAGGGGTGGCCGGCCGTCGTCCGGGCGGCAAGGGGCTCATTGGTAGGCATAGCCCATCTCCGATGAATCCTGCTGATTGGCCAGCAGGGCGTTGGCCACCTCGTCGAAGAGCCGCTGGGTGCCGCGGTACCCGAGGTGGAGGATGCGTCCGGCACCGATGCGGTCGTGGACGGGGAAGCCGATGCGGACGAGGGGGATGCCCAGGGCCCGGGCCATGGGGTAGGCCTTGCTGGGCCCGAGCACCAGGTCGGGTTTCAGCTCGACCACGCGCCGCTGGATGCTGTCGTAGTCTGCGTCCTCCATCACCTCAAAGGCTCCCGGTGCCAGCCCCAGCGCTTCCAGGGCCGGAGCCATGCGGTGGGTCAGGGCGCCGCTGGCCACGAGCACGGGAATCAGGCCTATTTCGGCGCAGAAGCCGGCCACGGCCACGGCCAGGTCGGGGTCCCCCACCACGGCCACCCGCCGGCCGGACACGTACTTGTGGCCGTCCACATAGGCATCCACCAGGCGGCCCCGCTCGGCGCTGAGCCAGGCCGGGATGGCCGCCGCCGCTGCTCCGGCCGCGTCCGTCGCCGCGAAGGCCGCCAGGGACTCCAGCACCGCGTCCGTGGCGCGGACGCCGATGGGCAGGCTGGCCCTGACCAGGGGCACCCCAAAATCCCTTTGCAGGCTTGCGCCGGGCCCGGGTTCCAGGGTGGCTCCCAGTTGCAGGGTGCCGATGGCCCGGCCCGCATCGGCGACGTCGGCGAGGGCGGTCCCCCCTTCAGGAATGGGGGCGTAGCTGGCCAGGCTGGGCCCGTCCAGGGTCTCGCTGTAGTCCGGCAGCATCAGCAGGGGCAGGCCGAAGGCCTCCACGAGCTCGCGCAGGTGGCGCAGGTCCGCGGGGGACACCGGGCCGGGCAGGAGGTTGAGGTGGGGCATCGGCGTGCCGGCCTTGGCCGTGACCTTCAGGATGGCCGCCACGGTGTCGTGGAAACCCCGATACTGGCAGCCCTTGAAGCTGGGCGTGGACACGTGGATGATCGGCGGCAGGCTGGGATCTTCGGTGGTGATCTCGCGGAGGATGCCCTCGGTGTCCTCCCCGATGGTCTCGGCCAGGCAGGTGGTGCAAACGCCGATCACTTCGGGCGCGTACTGGCGCACCATGTTCTTGATGGCGGCCGCAAGGTTGCTCTGGCCGCCGAAGATGGTGGCGGACTCGTCGAAGGACGTGGAGCCCACGTCCATGGGTTCCCGGAAGTGGCTGATGAGGTAGCGCCGGATGTAGGTGGCGCAGCCTTGTGAGCCGTGGATGAGGGGCATGCAGCCCCGCAGCCCGCGGAAGGCCAGGACGGAACCCAGGGGGGCGCAGACCCGGCAGCTGTTGGTGGCGGCGGGGCGCTTGCTGGAGGGGACGGCGATCGGCAGGCTCATGACAGCGCCTTGCCGGCCCGGCGGGGCACCAGGGACCATACGGGGCTGGTGACCGTGGCGTGGACCTCCCGGGCAAAGGCCGCACAGCCCTCGAAGCCCGCGAGGCCGATCTTCCGCTCGTGGTTGTGGTCGCAGAAGCCGATGCCCAGCTTGAAGGCCACAGGCCGCTCCTTCACCCCGCCGATGAACAGGTCCACATCCCGCAGGGCAAGCCAGGAGGCCATTTCAAGGGGATTCGAGTCGTCGGCCAGGATGGTGTCCGCGTCGCAGAGCTCCTTGAGGTGCTCGTAGTCGGCGGGGCCGCCGGTTTGCGTGCCGGCCATGGCCACCTGCATGCCGATCTGCCGCAGGGCTTTCACCAGGGAGAAGGCCTTGAAGGCCCCGCCCACGTAGAGCGCGGCCTTCTTGCCCTCCAGGTCCCTGCGGATGCGGGCCAGCTCGGGAAGCACCGCCTCCGTCTCGGCCTTCACGATGTCCTTGGTGCGGCGGAGCATCCCGGGATCCCCGAAGTGCCTGGCGACCTGGTAGAGGGCGTCCGCGCAATCCTCCAGGCCGAAGAAGGACACCTGCACATAGGGGATGCCGTACTTCTCCTTCATGAGCTTGGCCACGGAGGTCATGGAGCCCGCGCACTGCACGATGTTCAGCCTGGCGCCGTGGGCCTTCCGGATGGTGTCCACCCGGCCGTCCCCGGTCATGGTGGCCACCACTTCCACGCCCATGCGCTCGAGATAGCCCTTGATGACCCAGATCTCGCCGGCGATGTTGAAGTCGCCCAGGATGTTCACGGAGTGGGGGCCGATGCCCTCCGTGGGCCCGGTGCCGATGAGCTGGTCCAGGGCCCGGCAGGCGGCGGAGTAGCCGTCCTTCTTGGTGCCCTTGAAGCCCTCGCTCTGCACGGGGATGACGGGAATGCCCAGCTCAGCGGTGGCCATGCGGCACACGGCCTCCACGTCGTCGCCGATGACACCGGTGAGGCAGGTGGCATAGACGAAGGCGCCCTTGGGCCTGTGGATGGCCACCAGCTCCCGGAGGGCCCGGGCCAGCTTCTTCTCCCCGCCGAAGATGACTTCCTCTTCCCGGATGTCGGTGTTGAAGGAGAGGCGGTGCAGCTGGGGACCGGAGGACTGGGCCCCCCGGATGTCCCAGGTGTAGGCGGCGCAGCCCACGGGCCCGTGGACCAGGTGCAGGGCGTCGGCGATGGGGTAGAGCACCACCCGCGAGCCGCAGAAGGAGCAGGCGCGCTGGGTCACGGACCCGGCCACGCTGGGGCGATCGCAGACGACGGCGCGGGCTTCCCCGGCGGTGACTACTTGGCGCTTGCGATCGTCCAGCAGGTCCATGGCGGTCTCACAGTCACAACGTCACAAGACGAGTTCGAAGGCGTGGTCGGGGGCGTCGCGGTCCTGCCGCTCCTGGATGGCGCTGATGATCTCCACCGCGAGGCGCAGGCTGCCCAGGTAGCCCACCGTGGGGAAGTAGCTGTGGCCGACCCGGTCGAGGATGGGCCAGCCCACCCGCACCAGGGGGATGTCCTCGGCCCGGCCGATGAACTTCCCGTAGGTGGTGCCCAGCAGCAGGTCCACCGGCTCATTCTTGATCCACTGGTGCAGCAGGAAGAGGTCGCCCTGGGCCTTCACGTTGGCGTCCGGGACACTATCGGCCAGGATGTCCTTGATGCGGGTCTCGAAGGCGTTGCCCACGGAGCCCGTGAGGACGTGGACCGGCAACATGTCCATGTCCCGGCAGAACTCAGTGAGGGCGATGACGTGGTCAGGATCGCCGTAGATGGCCACCTTGCGGCCCGAGAGGTACTGGTGCATGTCGCTGATGACGTCGACCAGACGGCCCCGCTCGTCCTCGATCTGGGCGGGAACCTCCACGCCGGCGAGGCCCCGGAGGCTTTCGATGAAACGGTCCGTGGCGGCCAAGCCGATGGGCAGGTCCAGGTCCTGGAAGGGCACGCCGCAGGTGGTTTCCAGCAGGGTGGCGGCGTCCAGAGAAGCCCAGGTGCCGAGGGATAGGGTGGCCCTGGCATCGCCCATGGCCTTGATTTCGGGGAGGGTCGTGCCGCCCTTGGGGAAGAAGGCATGCTCCCCCGTGGCCGGTGCGTCCAGGACGCTGCTGGTATCCGGCAGCATGGTCATGGGCAGGCCGAAGGCGGCCACGAGGCGCTTGATCTCGGTCATGTCCGAGGGCTCCACCCAGCCCGGGAGGATATTGATCGCCGTGGAGGGGGTCCCGGAGCTCTCCGAAAGGTATTTTACGAATCCCTTCACCATCGCGCTGAAGCCCGTGACGTGGGAGCCCACGAAACTGGGCGTGTTGCAGTGCACCACCACCTTTCCCTCGGGGATGCGGCCTTCCTCCCGGGCCTTGCTGATGATGGTCGGGATGTCATCGCCGATGACCTCGCTGAGGCAGGTGGTGTGGACGGCCACGATGTCGGGGTCGTACATCTCGAAGATGGTGCTGAAGGCCTGGGTGAGGTTGGCCATGCCCCCGAACACGGAGCTGCCTTCGGTGAAGGAGCTGGTGGAGGCCATGACCGGCTCCTTGAAGTGCCGGGTCAGGTGGCTCCGGTGGTAGGCGCAGCAGCCCTGGGAACCGTGGCTGTGGGGCAGGCAGCCGTGCACGCCCAGGGCGGCATAGACCGCGCCCACCGGCTGGCAGGTCTTCGCCGGGTTGATCTTCAGGGCGACGCGGTCGGCGACGGTGGATGGGGTCGAGTCGAGCATGGGATTCTCCGGTTCGTGCTTCTGTTCCATTCAGGGGCGGGTGCGCCTTCGGCAGGAGCCCAGCATGGGCTGCGCCTGGGGACCTGCGGTGATGGGCTGCCTGTCAGGCGGACTGCTGCTTCCAGGGCGGAGAGATGAGCTTGGAGATGCGCTTGCCGATCATCCGGTCGATCTCCTGGTAGAAATTGGTTGCCCCGATGAAGCCCGCGTAGGGCCCGCCGTAGTCGTAGCTGTGCAGCTGCTTGCAGGGCACGCACATCTTCTCGACCACGTACTTGTCCTTGACGCCGCTGCAGAAGATGTCGGGCTTGTAGGTGGCGATCAGCTTCTCCATTTCGAAATGGCTGATGTCGTCGATGACGAGGGTGCCCTTCTTCATCTGGCTCATCATGCCGTCGTAGTCGCGCCAGTTGAATCCCTTCTTCTCGGCGGCGGCCAGCTCCTCCGGCGTGCGCCGGGGGGAATACCGGGTGTCGTCGGCGGTGATGTGCAGCTCCTCGATGTTCCGGGTATCCGCGTCCACCTTGATGGTGGGCAGGACCCGTCGGCCCTCGTAGTCGTCCCGGTGGGCGAACTCGTAGCCGGCGGCCACGGAGGTCATGCCCACTTCGCTGAACAGGTCCTGGTAGTGGTGGGCCCGGGAGCCCCCCACGAACAGCATGGCGGTCTTCCCGGCGAGGCGGGAGGCCACGTCCGCGCGGACGCTCACGACCTTCGCCAGCTCGTCGGCGATGACCGCTTCCACCCGGGCGGTGAGGTCCTCGTTGCCGAAATACTCGGCGATCTTGCGCAGGCTCTTGGCAGTGCTGTCGGCACCGATGAAATTGACCTTGAACCAGGGGATGCCGAACTTGCTCTCCATCATCTCGGCCATGTAGTTGATGGACCGGTGGCACATCACCACGTTCAGCTTGGCGTTGTGCGACTGGGCGATGTCATCGTACTTCACGTTCCCCGAGAAGGTCGCCACCAGGTGGATGCCGCAGAGCTCGAGGATGCGCTCGATCTCGAAGGCGTCGCCCCCGATGTTGTACTCCCCGAGGAGGTTGATGGAGAAGGGATGGTCCACGGGCGTGTCGTTCTCGCCCACCACATTCTTGAAGAGGCCGTTGTTGGCGATGTGGTGGCCCGCGGACTGGGAGACGCCCTTGTAGCCCTCGCAGGAGAACCCGAAGACGTTGATGCCCAGTTCCTCCTTCATCTGGCGGGCCACGGCGTGGACATCGTCCCCGATGAGCCCGACCGGACAGGTCGAGTAGAGCCCGATGGCCGTGGGCTTGAGCAGCGCGTAGGCCTCCCGGCAGGCCTGGGCCAGCTTCTTCTCCCCGCCGAAGACGATGTCCTCTTCCTGCATGTCCGTGGAAAAGGCGTAGTGGATGAAGTTGGCGATCCCGTCGCCGGTGGCGGCCTGGTTGCGCCGGGAGAGCCAGGCGTAGTAGCTGCAGCCGATGGGGCCGTGGACGATGTGGACCATATCCTTGATGGGACCCATGACCACGCCCTTGCAGCCGGCGTAGCAGCAGCCGCGCTGGGAGATGATGCCGGGGATCGTGCGGACATTGGCTTCGATCTCGGCCGGCACCTCCGGATCATTGACCAGGATGTGCTTGGCCCGCTTCTTCCCGACTTTGCCGGGGTAGCTCTTGACGACTTCGTCGCGGAAGGCCTCGGGGCTTGGGATGGGTTCTCGTTCGCTCATGATGCATCCAGGGTGGCGTGTGCTTGTGGCAGAGGAATAGTGCTAGGGCTTCGCCCGTCCTGATGCGGTGCGCATCCGGATCGATGAAGGGCGTGGATCTTGGTGGACTGCCAGGAACTCAGGCGGCGAGGCCGTACTTCACGAGAAGCTCTTCCAGGTCTTCCATGGTCAGGGGCGTCGGGATGACGAACATCTTGTTGGCATCGATCTTCCGGGCCAGGGTGCGGTACTCGTCGGCCTGGGCCGCCGTGGGGGCGTACTCGATGACCGTCTTCCGGTTGAGCTCGGCGTGCTGCACCACGTTGTCGCGGGGAACGAAGTGGATCATCTGGGTGCCCAGCTTGGCGGCCAGGGCCTCGATCAGCTCTTTCTCGTTGTCGCACTTGCGGCTGTTGCAGATGAGGCCCCCGAGCCGGACCTTGCCGGACTGGGCGAACTTCACGATGCCCTTGCAGATGTTGTTGGCGGCATACATGGCCATCATCTCGCCGGACACCACGATGTAGATCTCCTCGGCCTTGCCGTCCCGGATGGGCATGGCGAAGCCGCCGCAGACCACGTCGCCGAGCACATCGTAGAAGGTGTAGTCGAGGTCCGGGGTGTAGGCGCCCAGCTGCTCCAGCATGTTGATGGAGGTGATGATGCCGCGCCCCGCGCAGCCGACGCCGGGCTCGGGACCGCCGGACTCCACGCAGGCGGTCTTGGCGTAGCCGGGCTTGAGGATCTCGTCCAGTTCCACGTCCTCGCCCTCGTCGCGGAGGGTGTCGAGCACGGTCTTCTGGGCCAGGCCGCCCAGCAGCAGCCGCGTGGAGTCGGCCTTGGGATCGCAGCCGACCACCATCACCTTCTTCCCCCACTCCGCGAGTCCGGCCACGGTGTTCTGGGTGGTGGTGGATTTGCCGATGCCGCCCTTGCCGTAGATTGCGATCTTGCGCATGGATTCCTCCTGGTGTGCCGGACGGGAACCTCCGTCGCGGTCAAGGTGATGAATCTTCCATAGCGCGGATCATGCCAAGAAGGATCAATGCCAAAAAAACCAGGAATGACGCCATCTTCCCGCCGGCCCGGTTTATCTGTTCGAACAGGATGATACGCATTTCGCGGCACCAATCTGTTCCGCGGAACGTTTTCGTTCCGCCCCTACTTGAACCGCTGCCAGTCGATTCCGTAGAGGCGGATCTTGTACTGGATCATCCGCTTGCTGAGGCCCAGGCGCTTGGCCGCCTGGGACTGATTGCCCCGGGTGTCCTTGAGCGCCTCGGTGATCAGCTCGATCTCGAAATTGGCCACCCGGTCTGCAAAGCCGCTGTCCTCGGAGGCGTCGCCAAGCCCTGACTTGGTCTGGTAGCGGTTCAGCTGCAGGCTCGGGGGGAGGTGGTGCCCGTGGATCACGTCCCCCTCGGCCATGACCGCGGCCCGCTCGATCACGTTCTCCATCTCGCGCACGTTCCCGGGCCAGTGGTAGGCCGTGAGCATGTCGATGGCCGGGGTGTCGATGCGGACGATGGTCTTGCCCATCTCCCGGGAGAACCGCTCCACGAAGGCGTCCGCCAGCAGCATCATGTCCGCCTTGCCGCGCTCGCGCAGGGGCGGCATGTGGATGGGGAACACGTTCAGCCGGTAGTAGAGGTCGGAACGGAACCTCCCGGCGACGATGTCGCCTTCCAGGTGCCGGTTGGTGGCGGCGATGATGCGGGCGTCGCTCACGATCGTCTCGGACCCGCCGACCCGCTCGAAGCGCTTGGTCTGGAGCACGCGCAGGAGACGGGTCTGCACCCCCGGCGGCAGCTCGCCGATCTCGTCGAGGAACACCGTGCCCCCCTGGGCTCGCTCGAACACGCCCGCCCGGCGGGCGGCGGCCCCGGTGAAGGCGCCCTTCTCGTGGCCGAACAGCTCGCTCTCCACCAGACTCTCGGGAATGGCGCCGCAATTCACTTCGATGCAGGGCTTGGCCCGCCGGGGGGAGAGGTCGTGGATGAGCTGGGCGAGGACGCCCTTCCCCGTGCCCGTCTCGCCGGTGATCAGCACCGAAGTATCCACACCTGCGACCTTCGCGGCCAGGCGGGTCACGGCCTCCATGGCCGGCGAGCGGCCCACCAGCCGGTCGAAGGTGGCCACATGCACGCGCTGGTAGGCTTCCAGCCGGTCCTCCAGGCGCCGGCGCTGCACGAAGGGCCCCACCAGGTAGGCGACCTCGCTCAGCAGCCGCAGGTCTCCATCCGGATCCGTGGCCTCGGCCAGTGGCCTGTCCGCCGAGAGGGCGCCCACGGCCTTGCCACGATATTGTATCGGCACGCAGAAGAAGGCCATGCGGGCCAGGTCCAGCCCCTGCCGCAGCCCACTCCGGTCGAGGAAACCGTCCTTGGCCTTCACCCCCGCGAGGTACACGGGCGTGTTGGTGGCGATGACCCGGCCCGTGATGCCCTCGCCCGGGCGGTAGCGCATGAGGATGCCCGTGTCCGTGGGCACCCCCGCCGCCGTGATGTCCGCCGCGATTTCGTCCTCGGCGTCATTGAGCAGGGTGACCACGCCCCGGGCATAGCCCTGGTCCCGGTCCAGCCAGCGCAGCACCTCGCTCAGGGCCGAGGCGGCATTATCCTCGGTCGAAAGGAAGCGTCCGATGCGTGCCAGCAGGCCCAGCCGCGCGCAGGCGGTATTGTTGGGCACGGGGAAGGTGCCCAGCATCGGACAAGGGGCGAAGAACCCCTCGCTGTCGCCATCGGTTGAGCTCAACGTAACCACCACGTGGAAATCGTAGCAGTTCCCATGCCAGCGCCCTGGGCCCCCGGGGCGACCCTGGGAGCACCTCTCAACCCTACCCAGGAGCGGTCAACCCCGGATTCGGGGAGGGAATTCCGTGCCGCGGCGGGTCTCCATTCGATACGATGAAATGGTCGTTAAGGCCATAGATTTTGAATGAGTCCCATGAAATTTCCGTGCATACTTGGCTCTATTGAAGCATATTTGTGATCAATGGTGATGGATGGCAGGGCTCCTAAGGATCATCAGCGCGCTGCTTGACCTGCTGGTCCCGCCCTCGGCCCGCGCCGATCCCAGGCTGCGTCTCCGCCACCGCGGCATCGCGAAGTCCCTCCTCTCCATCTCGGGCGTGGTCACGATCCTCTTTGCCGTCTATATCGCGGTGCGGCCCCAGCTCGGCCTGCAGGAAGTGATCCTGTTCGTGGCGGCCATCGTCTCGCCGGCCCTGGGGGCCCTGTACGTGCGCCTCACGGGCCAGATCCAGGGGGGCCTCATTCTCACGAACGTGGCGGGCATCGCCATCGTCGCCTACTGGTGCGGGGTCACGGGCGGCATCAGGTCCGTGGCCCTGCCCTGGTTCCTGCCGAACCTGTTCCTCCTGAGCACCTTCGGCAGCAAGCGCATGCTGATCATCACCTCCGGCCTCCTCTTCGCGGTCATCGCCGGACTGTTCATGGCGACCATCCGGGGCTGGCTCCCCCCGAGCCAGGTGCCCGCCATCCTGGTCCCGGAGTTCAATTTCCTCTCGATGGTCTCCAGCGTCGGGGTGGTGGTGCTCGCAGCCATTGCCATGACCGGCGAGCGCGAGAAATCCAAGCAGCTCCTCCTGGAGGCCAAGAACGCCGCCGAGGCCGCCAATCAGGCGAAATCGGTCTTTCTCGCCTCCATGAGCCACGAACTGAGGACGCCCCTGAACGCGATCCTGCTTTCTGCGGACCTGCTCAGGGAGGACCAGGATCCGCCCCTGAGCCCCAAGCAGCTGCACACGGCCGACGAGCTCCGCCTCGGCGGGCAACTCCTCCTGAGGCTCGTGAACCAGGTGATGGAGCTCAGCAGCATCGAGGCCGGAAAGGTGTCCCTCTCCATGGGGGCGACCCGTCTCTCCGAGGCGCTCTCGGATGCCCTCAGCGTGATCCAGCCGCTGGCGTTGCGCCGCCACATCCGCATCGACTTCAACCTCGAGGCCCTCGCGGACCTGGTCGTCCTCGCGGACCCCTCCCAGCTGAGATCGGTCCTGATCAACCTCCTCTCCAATGCGGTGAAATTCAACCGCCCCCAGGGCGAGGTCCGAGTCGGCGCCCAGAGGACCGACCAAGGGACGGTCAGGATCGAGATCCGCGATACGGGACCGGGGCTCCCTTCCCGGGCCGGAGCGGGCGACTTCCAGCCCTTCAACCGGCTCGGAGCCGAAGGTTCCCACATCGAGGGGACCGGCCTGGGACTTCCCATCACCGAACGCCTCGTCCAGATGATGTCCGGCCGCCTGGGCTTCGAAAGTGTGCAGGGGCAGGGCAGCACCTTCTGGGTCGAGCTGGCTGCCCAGGCACCCCTCCCGAAAGCCGAGCAGCCCCCGCCGCCCCGCGCCCTGCCCGCTCCGGCCAGAGAGGGAATCCCCTCGGCCAAGCCCCTCGACGTGCTCATCGCCGAGGATCACCCGATCAACCAGAAACTCCTGCGCTTGACCCTGGAGAAGCGGGGGCACCGGGTGACGGTCGTGTCGAACGGTGCCGAGGCGCTCCAGGCCCTGAATGACCACGCCCAGAACGCACCCCATTTCGATGTCGTCCTCATGGACCTGATGATGCCCATCATGGATGGCCTGGAGGCCACCCGACGCATCCGGCAGATGGAGTCCGGCAGCGGGCGCCGCATCCCCATCGTGGCCGTGACCGCCTGCGCCATGGACAGCGACCGGGCGGCCTGTTTCGCGGCAGGCATGGACGACTACCTCGCCAAACCCGTGGACACCCAGAACCTCATCCGGATCCTGTCGGCCATCCCGAGCGGCAATCATGCCGGCCAGGGACAGGGAACCACGAATCACGGGGTCGGAGCCTCCTGAAGGAGGCGAGAACCTTCACCCGGAGTGGCATCGCTTCCGACCCGGCGGTGCCCCAGCTCCCTCTTACACTCCGTAAATCACTTCCCACAAATTCCTTATGTTTGATCCCGATTTAGTGCTTTCCATCACCTTTCGATTTCCCGCCACTCCCGCCTGCCGGTTTCCGGGGCTAGAGTCATGTCGTCCCGTTTGAGGCTCCGTTACCACGCCGCCGCAGCCTTGGGACAAGTCCTGCGGCACAACCATTTCAGTCCATCCTGACCCGGGCCCGAGCCCACATCTTTCTCAACACCTTCCTTGCTGGAGGAACCATGAGTCAGTACGTCAACGAAGTCCTTGAGGGTCTGAAGAAGAAGGCGCCCTGGGAAAGCCTCTTCATCCAGGCCGCCACCGAGATCCTCCACTCCCTGGCGCCGGTCCTCGAGAAGGAGCCCAAGTACAAGAAGAACGCCATCCTCGAGCGCCTCGTCGAGCCCGAGCGCGCCGTCTCCTTCCGGGTGCCCTGGGTGGACGACAAGGGCCAGATCCGCATCCATACCGGCTACCGCGTGCAGTTCAACAGCGCCATCGGGCCCTACAAGGGCGGCATCCGCTTCCACCCCAACGTCACCCTCGACACGCTGAAATTCCTGGGCTTCGAGCAGATCTTCAAGAACAGCCTCACGGGCCTGCCCATGGGCGGCGGCAAGGGCGGTTCCGCCTTCGATCCCAACGGCAAGTCCGACGGCGAGATCATGCGCTTCTGCCAGGCCTTCATGATGGAGCTCTTCCGCCACATCGGCCCCGACACGGACGTGCCCGCCGGCGACATCGGCGTGGGGGGACGCGAAGTGGGCTACATGTTCGGGATGTACAAGAAGCTGGCCAACGAGTTCACCGGCGTGCTCACCGGCAAGGGCCAGTACTGGGGCGGCAGCCTCGTGCGTCCCGAGGCCACGGGCTACGGCGTCGTCTACTTCGCCGAGGAGATGCTGAAGACCAAGGGCGACAGCATGAAGGGCAAAAAGGTCGCCGTATCCGGCTTCGGCAACGTGGCCTGGGGCGCCGTCACCAAGGCCACCCAGCTCGGGGCGAAGGTCGTGACCATCTCCGGTCCCGATGGCTACATCTATGACGCCGATGGGATCTCCGGCGAGAAGATCGTCCACATGGAGGAGATGCTGCGCATCGACCGCATGGCCGTGGCGCCCTACGTCCAGAAGTACAAGAGCGCCCAGTTCCATGCGGGCAAGCGCCCCTGGGAACAGGTGGTGGACGTGGCCCTGCCCTGCGCCATCCAGAACGAGCTGAACCTGGACGAGGCCAAGACCCTGCTTGCCAACGGCTGCAAGGCCGTGGTCGAGGGCGCCAACATGCCCAGCACCCTGGATGCCGTGGAGTTCTTCCAGGCCAACACGGACAAGATCCTCTACGCCCCCGGCAAGGCCTCCAACGCCGGCGGCGTGGCCACCTCGGGCCTCGAGATGAGCCAGAACTCCATGCGCCTCGGCTGGACCGCCGAGGAAGTGGACGCCCGCCTGCACCAGATCATGGTCAACATCCACAAGTCCTGCGTGGATGCCGCCACCCGCTTCGGCACCCCCGGCAACTACGTGAACGGCGCGAACATCGCCGGCTTCCTGAAGGTGGCCGACTCGATGATCGACCAGGGGCTCGTCTAGTCCCTGGATCTCCTCAGCGCAGAAAAGGGGGCCGCTCGCGGCCCCCTTTTCTGCGTAGAACAGTAAACTGCCTCAAAGGCAGGGCCTCCACAATGATCAGTCGGGAATTCAACGAGATCTTCCGGAAGTACACCTCGGACAAAGAGATCTTCCATGACCTGATGCCGCTGCGCACCCGCGAGATCCTGCTGGTGGCTCCGGCCTTCGACGCCTTCACCCTGGAGCAGGATGGCCTGCTGACGGAGATCCTCTTCGAGGGCTACTATCAGCTCAACATGAGCAACCCGCCCCGGGTGATCAACGTGTCCACCCTGGACGATGCGCTGGAGAAGTGCGCCGCCCGCCACTTCGACATGATCATCGTCATGAGCCGCCTGGGCCAGGGCGGCCATGTGGAGCTGTCCAAGGCGCTCCGGAAGGCCGCCCAGGGCATCCCGATCTACCTGCTCCTCAACGACAACGTGGAAGTCGGCGCCATGGACCGGAGGCGCCAGGAACTCCAGCGCCACTACGACCAGATCTTCGTCTGGAACGGGAACCCCGAGATCTTCATGGCCATGGTGAAGCTGATGGAGGACCGGGCCAACGTCGAGAACGACACCAAGGTCGGCCTCACCCGGGTCATTCTGCTCGTCGAGGACAGCATCCGCTACTACTCGCGGTACCTGCCCATCCTCTACGCCGAGATCCTCAAGCAGACCACTCGGCTGGCCAAGGATCTGACCGTGGATGGCATGACGCGCACTCTGTCCATGCGGGTCCGGCCCAAGGTGCTGCTGGCCACCACCTACGAGGAGGCCATCGCCTTTTGCGACAAGTACCAGGACTTCCTGCTCTGCGTCATCACCGACAGGAAGTTTCCCAAGGACGGGGCCCTGGATCGAGAGGCTGGCCTCAAGGTCATCAAGGCGGTGAAGGACCGGAATCCCCACCTCCCGACCCTGCTGCAGTCCTCGGACCCCTTCAAGGAATCCTGGGCCACCGCCATCAACAGCGGCTTCCTGAACAAGAACTCGTACACGCTCGGCGCCGAGCTCTCCAATTTCTTCCACGAGAGCCTGGGCTTCGGCGACTTCATCTTCCGCGACGAGCGGGGCGCCGAGATCGCCCGCGCCACGGACATGGAGGACCTGCAGGCCAAGCTGCGGACCGTGCCCGTGGAGTCGCTCGTCTACCATGCCTCGCGGAACCACTTCTCCGCCTGGATCATGGCCCGCGGGGAGGTCCAGGTGGCGAAGGTGCTGGGGAAGTTCCGCCTGTCCGACTACCGGGACCCCGAGGAAATGCGCACCTTCCTCATCAACGTCGGCGACTATGTGCAGCGCATGAAAACCCTGGGGAAGGTGGTTCCCCTGACCGAATCCACACCGAAGGATGAGCCCAATATCCTGCGCCTGGCCCCGGGTTCCATGGGCGGGAAGGGCCGCGGCGTCGCCTTCATCCACTCCCTGCTCTCCCGCCTGGACCTGGACAACCTGCTCCCCGAGGCGAACATCCGCATCCCCCGCTCGGCCATCATCGGCACCGAGGAGTTCAACGGCTTCATCAGCCGGAACGGCCTGCGGCAGATGCTCCAGAACGACGTCGACGACGACGCCATCAAGCGCCGCTTCCTCATGGGCTCCCTGTCCCCGGAGCTGATGGCCAGGCTGCGCCTCTTCCTGGCCAAGCATGCACGGGTGCCCCTGGCGGTGCGCTCGTCGGGCCTGCTGGAGGACAGCCTCTCCCATCCCTTCGCGGGCCTCTACAGCACCTTCTTCCTGCCCAACAACGACCCCGACCCTTCGGTGCGCGAGGCCCAGCTCACCGAGGCCATCCGGCTGGTCTACGCCTCGGTCTATTCGAAGGCCGCGCGCTCCTACTTCCAGGCCATCGACTACAAGATCGAGGAAGAGCAGATGGCCATCCTCATCCAGGAGGTCTCGGGACGCCGCTTCGGGGACCGCTTCTACCCGCACATCTCCGGTGTGGCCCAGTCCTTCAACTACTACCCGGTGGCCTACACCCAGCCCCAGGACGGCATCGCCAACATCGCCGTGGGCCTCGGGAAGTACGTGGTCGAGGGGGGGAAGACCTACCGCTTCGCCCCCCCCTACCCCGAGATGGACATGCTGCCCCCCAGGGAGCAGCTGCGCACCACCCAGAAGCAGTTCTACGCCCTGGACATGAGCCGCACCTCCGTGGACCTGTACGGCGGGGAGGACGCGACGCTGATCAGCCTGGACATCAGCCAGGCCGAGCAGGACGGCGCCCTCTGGCATTGCGCCTCCGTCTGGGACGCCAACGACGACCGGATCCGCGACGGCCTGGACAGCCCCGGGCCCCGCGTCGTGAACTTCCGGAACATCCTGAAGTACGACCAGTTCCCCCTCCCGAAGATCCTCCAGACCCTCCTGGAACTCATCCGCGAAGCCATGGAGACCCCCGTGGAGATCGAGTTCGCCGTTGATTTGGACAAGGACCCCGAGAACGGCAAGCCCACCTTCACCCTGCTCCAGATCAAGCACCAGCTCCTCGACAACGGCGAAGTGAACCTCTCGGTGTCGGACCTGGACCCCGCGGAGCTTTTCCTCTTCTCGGAGAAATGCGTGGGGAACGGCATCGTGGAGGGACTGCGCAACGTCGTGTGGGTGGACCCCGAGGGCTTCGACAAGTTCGAGACCCCGGCCCTGGCCGCCCAGATCGAGCAGGTCAACGACCGGTTCCGCACCGAGGGGGGGAAGTACGTGCTGCTGGGCCCAGGCCGCTGGGGCAGCAACGACCATCACCTGGGCATCCCCATCGCGTGGTCCATGATCTCCTGCGCCCAGGTGATCGTGGAGTACGCCATGGCCAACTTCCAGGCGGACGCCTCCCTGGGCTCCCACTTCTTCCACAACGTGACCTCCCTGAACATCGGCTACTTCACCGTGCCCTACCCCCGGGGCAGCAGCCTTCTCGACTGGGACTGGCTGCGCCAGCAGCCCGAGGTCTGGCGCTCGGGCTGCCTGGTCCACAGCCGCCTCGAGGAACCTGTGCACATCGTCATGGATGGACGGCGCAGCGCCTCGGCCATCTTCAAGCACAAGCCAACGACGCGCACCCCGCACCCCGAGGAGGAGCCCGGGCTCTGAACCGCCCCGCCCTGCCGGATCCTCCCGCCTAGCGACGCCCCTTCCGCTTCATGATCCGCTCGAGAATGCCCTGCTTCTTCGTCGGGCTGATGGAGGCGCCGATGATGGCTGTACTCCCCGGCTCCTGGTAGCAGAGCCCCTGATCTCCGCTCTGCTCCACATGCTTGGTCAATCCGGTTTGCAGCAGGGTCCGCACCAGCAGCCTGGCATTCGACTCCAGCTGGTCGGTGCTGAAGTCCCTGCTTTCCAGGGCGGTATTTCCGATCTGACGGACGATGCGCACGCTGAGGCGAGCCACGCGGGGCAGTTCCGACTGGGCCAGGTGGTCACCCAGGCGCTGGCTGAGGGCGCAGGTCAGGGCCTCCTCGAGTTCGTCCGCATGGGTGGCGGTCACCAGGAGGCGGTGCTTCGCCAGGTATTCGAACAGGGCAGCCTGGATGGGATGGAACTCCCTCGACAAGCCGAAGACCGCCCTTCCAAGGCAAGCACTCAGCTTGTTAATAATCGTCACATCATCATGAATTTCGTTCCAATTAATTGAAGAAATTTGATTGTTAAATAGTTCGACCATGGTCCGCTGGTAGCGATCGAAAAGGGCGATGGCGATGTCATCCCGTCCGTTGGGGAAGTAGTTGTACAGGGTCTGATTGCTGACACCAGAGACGGACAGGATGTCCCTCAGCGTGGTGTCTTCAACGGGGAACTGAGCAAACAGTCCCGCCGCGGTTTCCAGAATGGCCTGGTAGGACCCACGCCCCCCATGCCTGGGTTCCAGGCCGCGCAGGATGATCACTCGTTCGTTCATCGGTCTGCCTTCCCGTTTATTTTTACGATAGGCCGGTTTATCGATCGTTTTTTAGAACATCCACTGATTGTGCACAGTTAAAACTTTTATTTATTAATATTTAGATGCATTTGAATCCTGGAATCGACAGATTCCGTGGAGGGGGTAACCATGTCCTCGTAACCCGGTTATTTCTTCACACTCCTGCCGACTTCTCGAGGCTTGAAGGGCCAGCCATGTCCACCGACGCCTGCATGCCGCTCCATGGACCCTGGCCTGGTTCCCGGCTGGAAGGCGCTTCCCCGAGGGCCTGCCCCATGGCCACAGAGGAGCCCGCCAAGGGAGCCGCGGGGATGGCCTGGGCCAAACCGGTGTCCGGGTCCTGCATCCTCCTGGTGGATGACGACACGCTCATCATCGAGACCGTCGGCGGGATGCTTGCCCACCTGGGTTTCAGCCCGGTGTGCACGTTGACGGGCGAGGAGGCCCTGGCCCAGCTGGAGGCGGGCCTGGAACCCTCCCTGGTGATCCTCGACATGGACATGCCCGGCCTGGGTGGGGCCGGCACCCTGCCCCTGATCCGGAACCGGAGGCCCGAACTGCCAGTGCTGATCTCCACCGGACGCATGACTGCGAAGGTGGCCGAGCTGCTCCAGAGCCTTCCCCATGTGGGCCTGCTGCCCAAGCCCTTCGGGTTCCAGGTCCTCAAGGAGCGGCTCACCTAGGCTCTCTGCCCAAGGCGGGATGCGGCCGCGCAAGGGCCCCGCCGTGGTGCGATGGGGATCCTGTAAAGTGGAACCTGGAGGCAGGCTTGATTCACCATCCAGGCAACGTGTTCGTGGTCTCCGCACCCTCGGGCGCGGGCAAGTCCACCCTCGTCCAGCGGCTGGTCTCGACCCTGCCGGACCTGGTCTTTTCCATCTCGTTCACCACCCGCAAACCGCGTCCCGGCGAGGTGGATGGCCGCGACTACTTCTACATCGACGACGCGCGCTTCGAGGCCATGGTCCAGGAGGGCGGCTTCGTGGAGTGGGTCGAAGTCTACGGCCACCGCTACGGGACGGGCCGGGCCTGGCTGGACGGCATGCTGGCCTCGGGGCGCGACGTGCTGCTGGACATCGAGACCACCGGCGCCTTGAACCTCCGGCGCGCCATTCCAGATGCGCGCATGATCTTCATCCTGCCGCCATCGGCCAAGGCCCTGGAGGAGCGCCTCCGCAGCCGGGGCAAGGATTCCGACGAGCAGATCCGCATCCGTCTGGACTACGCCCGCCACGAGATGGAGCTGTACCCAGCCTACGATTACCTGGTGACGAACGACGATCTCGAACTCGCCTACCGCCGCTTCGAGAGCATCTTCCTCGCCATCCGCGCCACGCGGGAGCGCATGGCCCCCGAAGCGCAGAGGATCCTCGAAGGGTTCTGACCCGGTCACCGCCAAAACGCCGATTCGCCGCCAGAGCGGCCCGGGCGTATCCTGGAGGCTGTCTTCCCGGGAGCCCCATGGCCCGTTTCTTCAAGCGCAACTGGATGTGGATGGTGATGGCCGCCACGGTGGTGGTGGCCGGCCCCCTGCTGGCCCGGTCCAGCGGAGAGACCGCACGCCAGCGCAGCCTGGACACCCTCACGGAGATCATGGACCTGGTCCAGAAGGACACACCCGAGCCGCCAACGCCCCGGCAACTCACCCACGCCACCATCCAGGGCATGCTGCACACCCTGGATCCCCACTCGAATTACATGGACGAGAGCGAGTTCAAGCTGCTGCGCGAGGAGCAGAAGGGGTCCTTCTTCGGCATCGGCGCCATCATCCAGCAGCACGACCAGGGCATTGCGATCATCAGTCCCATGAAGGGCGGCCCGGCCGAGCGCATGGGCGTGCGGTCCGGCGACGTCATCAAGGAGATCGACGGCGTGAGCACGGAGGGCATGAGTTCCAACGCCGCCCTGCAGAAGCTCCGGGGCGAGAAGGGCACCCTGGTGGAGCTGGCTGTGCAGCGGGCGGGCATCGCCGAACTGCTGCGCTTCTCCATCACCCGGGCCGAAGTCCCCACCAACAGCGTCTACTACAGCTTCATGCTCAACCCCACCACGGGCTTCATCCTCATCAAGGACTTCGGGGAAACCACCTCGGACGAGTTCGAGAAGGCCGTGGCCACCCTGAAGCAGCAGGGCATGAAGCAGCTCATCCTGGACCTGCGGGGCGACGGCGGAGGCGTGCTGGACGCCGCCATCGGCATCTGTCGCCAGCTGCTGGGACCCGACCAGCTCATCGTCAGCCAGAAGGGGCGGGACGGCCGCGAGGAGAACCAGACCCGGACGAGCAAGGGCTCCCAGCTCGACCCCTTCCCGCTGGTCATCCTCATCAACCGCGGCACCGCCAGCGCCAGCGAGATCGTCACCGGCGCCGTCCAGGATCACGACCGGGGCCTGGTCGTCGGCCAGACCAGCTGGGGCAAGGGTCTCGTCCAGAGCGTGCTCACCATCAACCGCTCCCGCGGCCTGACCCTCACCACCGCCCGCTACTACACGCCTTCCGGCCGCAACATCCAGCGCGACTACAGCCATGGCCTGGACGACTACTACAATCCCGACGACGAGAAGGACCCCAAGCCCCAGGGTCCGGCCTTCAAGACGGACCTGGGCCGCACGGTCTACGGCGGCGGCGGGATCAATCCCGACTACGCGCTGCCCAATCTCCGCTTCGATGAGTTCATGGTCGATCTGCGGTTCCGCCACCAGGCCTTCTTCCGCTTCGCCGTGCACGAGAAGGAGCAGTTCGGCATCAAGCCCGGACAGCACGCCGACGAGGCCGTCCTGAAGCGCTTCCGCGCCTGGGCCCTGGACCAGAAGCTGGCCCTCTCCGACAAGGACTGGGCGGCCAACCTCGGCGCCATCCAGGAGCAGCTCTCCATCGAGATGCAGAACGTGGCCTTCGGCATCGAGGCCGGCTTCAAGATCCAGTGCGAGAAGGATCCCGCCGTCCTCAAGGCCCTGGAGGTCATGCCCGAGGCCGAACGGCTGCTCCAGAAGAAGCAGCTCCTCCACCAGGGTGCCCCCACGACGGTCGCCACCACCCTCTGACCGAGGCTCCATGGACGTCACGCTTCCCGAACATGTCGAGGCCCTGCGCCAGGAGGTCCGCAAGTTTGCCGAACGCGAGATCCGTCCCCACGTCATGAGCTGGGACGAGGCCAAGGCCTTTCCCTCCGGGGTGGTGAAGCAGCTGGGCGAGATGGGCATGATGGGCGTCATCTTTCCCGAGCAGTACGGCGGCGCGGGCATGGGCTATCTGGAGTACGCCGTGGTGGTCGAGGAGCTGTCCCGGGTGGACGGCTCCGTGGGCATCTCGGTGGCCGCCCACAACAGCCTCTGCAGCAACCACATCTATGCCGTGGGCGACGAACGCCAGAAGCAGACCTACCTGGTGCCCCTGGCCAGCGGGAAGGCCCTCGGCGCCTGGGGCCTCACGGAGCCGGGCTCCGGCAGCGACGCGGGCGCCCTCCTCACCACCGCGAAGCGGGAGGGTTCTCACTACATCCTGAACGGCACCAAGACCTTCATCACCCACGGCACCGTGGGCGACATCTTCGTGGTCATGGCCCGCACCCGGCCGCCCCGCCCCGGCCACAGCAGCGCCGACGGCATCAGCGCCTTCATCCTGGAAAAGGGGATGACCGGCTTCCGGGCCGGCAAGCAGGAGAACAAGCTGGGCCTTCGCGCCAGCGACACCTCCGAGCTGATCCTGGAGGAGGTGAGGGTGCCCGTGGCCAACCTGCTGGGCGAGGACGGCGTGGGCTTCAAGCAGGCCATGAAGACCCTGGACGGCGGCCGCATCAGCATCGGGGCCCTGGGCCTCGGCATGGCCCAGGGCGCCTTCGAGGAGGCCCTTCGCTACAGCAAGGTGCGCAGCACCTTCGGGCAGCCCCTGGCTGAGCACCAGGGCATCCAGTTCAAGCTGGCGGACATGGGCACGGAGATCGAGGCCGCCCGCCTGCTCATCTACCGGGCCGCGGGGCTGAAGGACCAGGGGCTGCCCTATGCCAAGGCCGCCAGCATGGCCAAGCTCTTCAGCTCGGAGGTGGCCTGCCGGGTGGCAGACCAGGCCGTGCAGATTCTCGGCGGCTACGGCTACATCAAGGACTACCCGGTGGAGAAGTACTACCGGGACGTGAAGCTCTGCACCATCGGCGAAGGCACCAGCGAGATCCAGCGCACCGTGATCGCGCGGTACCTGCTCGCCGAGTATTGACGGGAGTCCCATGCGCACAGCCCTCCTCTTCACGGCCTCGCTGGCCCTGCTCGCCTCGCGCCCCATGCAGGTGGACGACCTCTTCAAGGTGAGGCGCGTCGGCGATCCCCAGGCCTCGGCCGCCGGCTCCCTGGCCTACCAGGTGGGGACCGTGGACTTCGCGGCCAACAAGACGGTCACCCGCATCTGGTTCAAGGCCCCGGGCGGTCCGGCCCGGGAACTGGACCTGGGCGGCGGCAGCCAGTCCCGGCCCCGCTTCAGTCCCGATGGCCGGAAACTGGCCTACCAGTCCGGGGGGCAGGTGTGGGTCGTGGATCTGGGCAGCGGGAAGAAGCGCCAGCTCACGAAGCTGAGCGGCGGCGCCGGGGGCCAGACCTGGAGCCCCGACGGCAGGTGGATCGCCTTCCTCAGCACCACCGTGCCCAGCGGCGTGGAAGCCGAGAACGCCGCCTACCTCAGGGCCAAGGAGGCCTCCAAGGTCACGGGCCGCCTCTACACCACGCTGACCTACCGCCACTGGAACGAGTGGAAGGACCCCAGGCAGGTGAGCCACCTCTTCGTGGTGCCCGCCGATGGGAGCGCCGCCCCCCGGGACCTCACGGCGGGCTTCGCCACGGACGTTCCCAATTACGCGGACGTGGCGGCCGGGGACGGCTACGACTGGGCCCCGGACAGCCGGGTCCTGGCCTTCGAGTCCGCCCCCGACCAGGCCAAGGCCACCAGCACCAACGGCGAGCTCTACGAGGTACAGGTCGCCGGAGGTCCGGCCAAGAAGCTGACCGACAACCCGGCCATGGACAGCACCCCGCGCTACTCGCCCGACGGCAAGTACCTCGCCTGGCGGGCCCAGCGCCGCCCCGGCTTCGAGTCCGACAAGTTCGAGCTGTGGGTGATGGACCGGACCACGGGCCGGGTGGTGCGCACGACCCAGGCCTTCGACCAGAGCTTCGGCGGCTTCCAGTGGCAGGGCACCGACCTCCTGGGCGTCTGCGAACGCCAGGGACACGCGGACCTCTTCCGCTGGGACGGCACCACCCTCCAGCGCCTCAGCACGGACCTGCACATCGAGGGCTTCACCCTGGAGAAGGAGCAGGCCGTGGTGGCCTCCACCAGCCTGACCACCCCGCCGGATCTCTACGCCCTGGACCTGCGGTCCGGGACGACGGCCCGCCTCACCCGGCACAACCAGGCCCTGGCCGAGGAGCTGGGCCTCAATCCGCCCGAGAACCTCTGGGTCGACACCCTGCCCCTGGGGGGCAAGCCCGTCCAGGCCCATGCCTTCATCCTGAAACCCGTGGGCTACGATCCGGCCAAGCGCTACCCCGTGGCCTTCATCATCCACGGGGGCCCCCAGGGCGACAACGCGGACTCCTGGCATCCCCGCTGGAACGCCCAGGCCTGGGCCGGCCGCGGCTTCATTGCCGTGCTGCCCAATCCCCGGGGCTCCACGGGCTTCGGCCAGGCCTACACGGATGCCATCAGCGGCGACTGGAACGGCGCCGTCATGACCGACCTGATGATCACCCTGGACGCAGCCCTGAAGCGCTATCCCAACGCCGATCCGAAGCGGGTCGTGGCCTGCGGCGGCAGCTACGGCGGCTACGCCACCAACTGGCTGGCCGGTCACCAGGCGGACCGCTTCGCCGCCTTCGTCACCCACGCCGGCATCTTCAACACGGAATCCATGCAGCTGGGCACCGAGGAGCTCTGGTTCCCCCGCTGGGAGTTTGGAGGCTGGCCCTGGGAGAACGCCGAGACCAAAGCCCGCTGGCAGGCCCAGAGCCCCAGCAGCGCCATCGCCCAGATGACCAAGCCCATGCTCGTCATCCACGGGGAGCTGGACTACCGCGTGCCCGTCGGCGAGGCCTTCCAGCTCTACAACACCCTCCAGCTGCGGGGCGTCCCCAGCGAACTGCTCTACTTCCCCGACGAGTTCCACTTTGTCCTGAAGCCCCAGAACAGCAAGCTCTGGTACGAGACCGTCCTCGGCTGGTGCGAGCGCTGGACGAAGTAGGACTGGACGGAATTTTAACCGCAGATGCCGCAGACTCGCGCAGATGCACAGCCCTCTTCATCTGCGGCCATCTGCGTCATCTGCGGTTCAGGTCAAGTCCTTCCCGGGATGACGCCCCCGCAGGCGCCGGGGTCCGACAGGGCGCGCCAGGGTTCGAGCACGAAGGAGCGGCCGAAGGCGCGAGGGTGCGGCAGCTCCAGGCTCAGTTCCGCACCCAGGGCCCGCAGATCCTCCGGGGCCTCCCAGGTCCAGCTCCCCGGCGTTCCGTCCGTGGTGATGAGGTCCAGGTCCAGGGTGCGCGGGGCGTTCCGGCCAGCCGTCCGGTCCCGGCCCGCCGCCAGTTCCAGCCGCAGCAGGGACTCCAGCAGGTGGCGGGGATCAAGCTCCTCGGTGACGAGAATCGCCACGGTATTCAGGTAGGCGGGGCCCCGCCCCGATTCGTCAGGCGTCTCCATCACCAGCGGCGAGGGCACCACGGCCCCCAGGGTGTGGAGCGCCGCGAGGCCGGCCTCCAGGTGGGCCCGGCGGTCCCCGAGGTTCGAGCCGAGGGCGATGACGGCTTTCACCGGTTGTCCACAGAATTCACAGATTCACCCAGATGAAAAGAACAGGTTCTAATCTGTGTCATCTGTGAAATCTGTGGATTCATTTCTGTTTCCCGTGTTCCGCGACCACCAGGGTCCGGATGCCGCCGCGGATGAGGAAGTCGCCCTCGATGCGCATCCACTGGGGCTGGGTGGCCTTCACCAGGTCGTCGAGGATCTGGTTGGTGACGGCCTCGTGGAAGGCGCCCCGGTCCCGGAAGCTCCAGAGGTAGAGCTTGAGCGACTTGGACTCCACGCAGAGCTGGTCGGGCTGGTAGAGGATCCGCAGCTTGGCGAAGTCTGGCTGGCCCGTGAGGGGGCAGAGGCAGGTGAACTCCTCCGTCTCGAAGGTGACTGTGAAGGGCCGCCCCGGCCGGGGGCTTTCGAAGGTGTCCAGCTCTCCCGTGGGGCGCGTCACCACGAACTGGGGCAGCGGATTCGGGAGGGAGGCTTTTGGGGATTTTTTGGTAACCATGGGAACCTCAAATTGAAACCGAAAATGCCGCAGATTGCGCAGATGGGGCTTGCCGGTTTTCATCAGCGTGCATCTGCGTCATCTGCGGTTAGATCTTAAGACTTTCTGGAATGTACGCGTACGGAATGGGATCGGGAATTCCCGCCTCCTTGAAGCCGCGGAGGCGCAGGTGGCAGCTGTCGCAGCGGCCGCAGGCCTCCAGTTCGCCCTGGTAGCAGGACCAGCTGAGGTGGAGAGGGGCGCCCAGCTCGCGTCCCTTCTGCACGATGTCAGCCTTGCGCAGGTGGAGGAGGGGCGCGTGGAAGGCCAGCTCCGTCTCCGGCCTGGTGCCCAGGTTCGCGGTCTGCTCGAAGCTCCTCAGGAAGGCCTCGCGGCAGTCCGGGTAGCCGCTGCTGTCCTCCTCCACGAAGCCCACGAAGATGGCGCTGGCGCCCAGCACCTCGGCCCAGCTCACGCAGGTGGCCAGGAGGTGCGCGTTGCGGAAGGGCACGTAGCTCACGGGCACGCCCGCGCGCTCGGGATCGCCCTCGGGCAGGGCGATGGAGGTGTCCGTGAGGGCCGAGCCGCCGATGGCCTTCAGGGTGTCGAAACCGATGATGAGGCGCCGCCGGTCGGGCACCCCATAGAAGTCCGCGATGTCGCGGTAGGCCTGTTTCTCCCTGGCCTGGGTGCGCTGGCCGTAATCCGCGTGGAGCAGCGCCAGTTCGAAGCCCTCGGCCGTGGCGATGGCGGCGGTGACGCAGGAGTCCATGCCGCCGGAGAGGGAGATCACCGCCAGCCTAGCCATGGGACACCTGCTCGGCCCAGTGTTCCAGTTCGTCCATCCGCCGCTGGAGCCCTGCGGCTTCGGCGTGGTCCTCCGCCCTCGGCGGAATCCTGTAGGGAGCCCCGTAGCGGACCACGCAGGCCGCAAAGGGAAGGGGGATCACCATGCGGTCCCAGGTCCTCAGCTCGACCTGGCGGTCGAAGGCCAGGGTCACCGGGACGATCCAGGCGCCGGTCTTGCGCGCCAGGGCGGTCACGCCGGGCTTCAGCTCCATGAGGGGGCCACGGGGACCGTCCGGCGTGATGCCAAAGTCCCAGCCCTGCCGCACCGCCTGGATCATGCGCACCAGGGCCTTGGCGCCGTCATCGCTGGCCGTGCCCCGCACGGCATGGATGCCGAACCAGCGCCAGGTGGCGGCACTGCGCTCCCCGTCCTTGCTGTCGCTGGAGAGGATGGCCACGCCCCGCCCCTTGCGCAGGAAGGGATAGGCCAGGGGCATCATGAAGAGGCGCCGGTGCCAGAAGGCCAGGATGAAGCGCTCGTCCCGGGCCACCAGATCCTCCACGGCCTCGAAGCCCTCCCGGCGCACCCGCAGCGTGTAGGACCAGAGCTTGCTCAGCCCCGCCACCAGGAAGGGCACCGCGCGGAAGCTCAGCCACACGGACAGGGGCGAGCCCAGGGGCCGCCCCCGCTCGGCGATGGCGTGGCGGGCGCTCATCGTTCCCCGCCCGGCATCAAGTCGTCCCGGCTGATGGGGTACATGACACCGCAGTAGTCGCAGCGGACCTCCAGGGGCTCCGTGCCGTTGAAGAGATCGGCCTTCTGCTCCGCCGGGAAGCGCCGGAGCGCCTCCAGCAGGGCCTCGCGGGTGCAGCGGCAGCGGTAGAAGAGCGCGGTGGCCTCGGCCTCTTCGGTGCCCTCGCCCTGGGACACCCAGTTGGCCAGGAATTCCGCCGTGCGCTCCCAGAGGGGCACCACTTCGAGGCCCTCGATGGCCTCCACGAGCCGTGCCAGGCGGGCCGGGGGACAGTCCGGCAGGGGCTCCACGAGCAGGCCACCGGCCTCTCCGGTGCCAGGATCGCACCAGAGGGTGAGGCTCGCCTGGACCTGCTCGGAACTCTGCAGGTAGTGCTCGAGCTGCACCTGGATGCCGCCCTCCACCAGGGGCAGGTTGCCGATGTAGGGCGGGCCCGCGGCGTTGGAGCGCATCACCTGGAGCAGGCCGGGTGCGGCCACCCAGGCGCCGGAGGGCACGGGGCTCAGGTCGAGGACGCCGCGGATGGTCCCGTCCGGCCAGCAGTCCGCTACCACGGCCCGGGCGCGACCAGACCCCTTGACGAGCACCTGCAGGCGCTCCGCGAAGGCCGTGCGGCCCTGGAGCAGGGCCGTGGCCGAGAGCAGTTCGGTAAGGCTGGCGCAGGCCTCGGGGTCCAGGTGCGGGTGCCCCCGGCGGACGCCGTCCCAAAGGGGACTGGCGTCCAGCGAGGAGAGGCGGATGAACCGGTCCCGGGTGAGGGCCTTCAGCACCTGGGCATGGTGGATGGGTTCGGCCATGCTCAAGCCTTCTGCCACCTCAGCACGGGCTTGCGGGCGGCGGTGGTCTCGTCGAGGCGGCGGATGGGGGCGAGGGTCGGGGCCTGGTGCAGCAGGTCGGGATGCTCCTCTGCCTCCCTGGCGATCTGGAGCATGGCGTCGCAGAAGGCGTCCAGCTCGTCCCTGCCCTCGCTTTCCGTGGGCTCGATCATCAGCGCCCCGGGCACGATGAGGGGGAAGTAGATGGTCGGCGGGTGGTAGCCGTAGTCGATGAGGCGCTTGGCGATGTCCAGGGTGTGGACCTCGTGCCTGGCCTGGTTCGTGTCGCTGAAGACCACCTCGTGCAGCGTGGGCGAGTCGATGTGCAGGGCGTAGGCGCCCTTGAGCCGGGCCCGGATGTAGTTGGCATTCACGATGGCGCGCAGCGTGGCCTCCTTAAGGCCGTCGGACCCGTGGCTCAGGCAGTAGGTGAGGGCCCGCACGAGGATGCCGAAGTTGCCGTGGAAGGTGTGCACCTTGCCGATGCTCTGGGGCCGGTCCCAGGCCAGGCGGTAGCTGTGTTTCGCCACCTCGCCCTCGCCCACCTTCACGGTGTCGCGCACCACCACGGGCACCGGCAGGAAGGGCACGAGCTTCTCGGCGCAGCAGACAGGGCCCGCGCCGGGACCGCCGCCGCCGTGGGGCGTGGACATGGTCTTGTGCAAGTTCAGGTGCATGACGTCCGCGCCGAAGTCGCCGGGGCGGGCCACGCCCACCAGGGCGTTCATGTTGGCGCCGTCCATGTAGACCAGGGCGTCCACGCTGTGCAGCAGGTCGCTGATCTCCTTGAAGCGGTACTCGAAGACGCCGATGGTGTTGGGGTTCGTGATCATGGCGCCGGCGATCTCGGGGCCGAGCTCGGCGACCAGGGTCCTCAGGCCCTTCCGGACCTTGCCGTTCAAGGGATCGGTGACATCGTCGAAGCTGATGGTGCCATCGGGGCCCGAGGGCAGTTCCACCACCTCGTAGCCCGCCATGGCCGCCGTGGCCGGGTTGGTGCCGTGGCCGCTGTCGGGGATGAGGATGACGCGGCGCTTGGCGCCCCTGGAGACGTGGTAGGCCCGGATGAGCATGACGCCGGTCAGCTCGCCCGCGGCGCCAGCGCTGGGCTGGAGGGTGACGCCAGGCAGGCCGGTGATCTCCTTCAGCCACTCCTGGAGGGTGTAGAGCGTCTCCAGGTTGCCCTGGACGAAGGCATCCGGGGCCATGGGGTGGCTGTCCGTGAAGCCGGGCAGCCCGGCCACCTTCTCGTTGAGGCGGGGGTTGTGCTTCATGGTGCAGGAGCCGAGCGGGTAGATGCCATCGTCCAGGCCGTAGTTCCACTTGGAGAGCCGGGTGAAGTGGCGGATGACCTCCACCTCGCTCAGTTCCGGCAGGGCGTCGAAACCGCTGCGGCGCAGGTGGGCGGGGCGGGTGTCCTGGGCGGCGGGCACGTCGAGTTTCGGCAGGTCCATGCCCCGCTTGCCAGGGACGGAGCGTTCGAAGGAGAGGGGTTCGCGCTGGCGTAGGAACATGTCCATCTCCTCAGACGGTCGCGGGGATGCGGGCCAGGATCTCGACGAGGCTCTCGATCATCTGGCGGGTGTGGAGTTCGGTGGCGCACCACAGGATGCAGCCCGCATATTCGGGATAGAAGCGGCCCAGGTCGAGGCCGGGCAGGAGGCTCTCCCGCAGGCAGGCCTCCTCGAGGGCCGCGTAGTCGCCGGTGTAGCGCAGCACGAACTCGTTGAAGAAGGGTTGTCCGGGCATGGGCTCCATGTCCGGAAGGTCGAGCAGGCGCTGGCGGAGATACTGGGCCTTGGCGGCGTTCTGCGCGGCGAGGCCCCGGAGGCCTTCGGGCCCGGCCAGCTGCATGAAGATGTTGGCGCGCAGGGCCACCAGGCCCTGGTTCGAGCAGATGTTGCTGGTGGCCTTGTCGCGGCGGATGTGCTGCTCGCGGGCGGTGAGCGTGAGCACGTAGCCCGTGCGGCCGTCCAGGTCCTTGGTCTGGCCCACCACCCGGCCGGGGATCTCGCGCTTCTGGGCATCCTTCACGGCCAGGAAGCCCAGGAAGGGGCCGCCGAAGTTGGGCTTGTTGCCGAAGGACATGGCCTCGCCGCAGGCCATGTCCGCGCCGACCTTGCCCGGGGCTTCGAACCAGCCGAAGGCGAAGGCCTCCTGGGTCACGCTCACCAGCAGGGCGCCGGCCGCATGGACGGGTCCGGCCAGGGCCGCGAGGTCCTCCACGGCCCCGAGGAAGTTGGGGTAGCCCACCATCACCGCGGCCACGTCATCGTTGAGCTTGGCCTGGAGGTCCTCCGGGTCGGTGACGCCGTCCTTGAGGCCCACTTCCACCAGCCTCAGGTCGTCGTGGGGGGCGAAGTTGGTCCTGAGCACCTCGCGATACATGGGGTGCAGGCCGCGGCTCACCAGCACCGTGTGGCGCTTCTTCGCCACCCGGACGGCCATCAGCGCCGCTTCCACGCAGGCGGTGCCACCGTCGTAGAGGCTGGCATTGGTGACTTCCAGGCCCGTGAGGTCGCAGATCAGGGTCTGGTACTCGAAGATGTGCTGGAGGGTGCCCTGGCTGATCTCGGGCTGGTAGGGGGTGTAGGCCGTGAACCATTCCTGCCGGCTGATGAGGGCGTCGATGGCCGAGGGCACGAAGTGGTCGTAGGCCCCGGCGCCCAGGAACTGGGCGCAGAAGCGGGTGTTCCGGTTGGCGAGGCCCATCATCTGCCAGGCCACCTCCTGCTCGGAGCCCTGGGTGGGCAGGTCCAGGTCGCGTCCCAGGCGGAGCGGTTCTGGAATGCCCACCAGGAGCGCCTCGGCATTCGGGACACCGATGGTGTCCAGGAGGGCTCGATCCTCGACGGGGGAAGAGGGCAGGTAGCGCATGGCGGCCTCGGCAAAGAACGTTGAAATGCCAACGCCCCAGGGTATCAGGCGGCCCCCGAGAACCAGCCTATGTCGGGGATCACACCCCGCCCCCGCAGACCACGCCCGGACAGAGCGAACAGCGCCCTCCACCTAACGCAGCCTCCCCTCGGACAGCATTAATGCCGTTTCCAGAGGTCGAAGGGCTGGGTTCCGATGAGCACGTTGAAGCTGCCCTCCGCCCGGCCACTCTCCAGGGGCCTGCGCTCCTTCAGGAATCCGTAGGACAGCTCCACATAGAAATTGGATAGCGTCGTGCGCACCAGGAGGCCCGTGCCTTGGGCGCGGATGGCCACCTCCTGCTTCAGGAGGGAGGAGGGGTCCGGGGCCATCCATGCCATGTCGAAGCGGGGCACCACCTCCACCGTGAGGCCCAGCCCCAGGTAGAGCCGCAGGGGGATCCCGAACCGGGCCGAGGCGAAATTCGGCGCCAGGTAGCCCAGGGCATTGGACCCGATGACAAAGGAGGATCCCCCCAGGGCCCACCAGCGGTCCAGGGGCAGGCGGCGGCCCTGGCCCCATTCCAGATCCAGGTCCGCTCCGGTGTGTTCGCCGAAGGAGCTGATCCCCCGGGCCCGGAAATAGGTCTGCTGGAAGGTCGCTCCCTGGAGTTCTCCCGCCTCGGCGTGGCCCAGGCCGAGGCGGGTCCGCAGCAGGAGCCCTTCCCGGGGGAGGGTGTAGCGGTCGAAGTTGTCCCACTCGCCCGAAAGAAAGGCGAATTCCTGGCCCTGGCTGCGGCGCAGGCCGTACTCCTGGAAGGCCGCATCCCGCCGGCCCAGATCCAGGCTCATTTTCCCCGTGCCCAGGTTGCTGAAGCGGAAGTAAGTCTTCATCGTCAGGTCCGACACGCTGATGAGGGCATCCTGCCCTTCCCCGGCCAGCTCCGGCCGGGACCAGGGAAGGGTGAGGTTCAGCCGCTGCCGCCAGTAGTCCGCGGCCACTTCCATCCCCGCGCCGGGGGAAAAACCGAAGGGGCTCCTGAGGGCCAGGGTGGCCTGGTCCTGCAGCCGGTTGCTGGCCGCGCTGAGTTCCACTTCCGTGCCCCTGAAGCCCAGATTCAGGGCCTGGTAGGCCAGGCCCACCTGACCCCCCAGGGTGGATTCGTAGCCCAGAGAGAGGTCCAGGTGATCCTGCTGCTGGGGGACGGGCACGAGGGTGATGGCCGTCCCGCCCTGGCCGTCGGGGCGGATCTGGTAGCGCAGCTCCGCCAGGTGGAGGCGGTGCTCCGCGAGGGCGATGCGCTTCTGGAGCTCGTCCGGGCGGAAGGGGTGGCCCTCCAGGGGCCCGAGCAGGCGGAGCAGATGGGCCTCGTCCACCCAGGATCCGGCCGGGGTGCGGGCCTCCACCCTTGTGACGAGCGGCTCCACCAGGATGATGCGCAGCCGCCCGGTGTCGGGATCGAACCCAGAGCCCCGGGCATCCACCAGGGGGCCGCCTTCCATGAGGAAGCCGTAGACCAGTTGGCTGATCATGCGGCCGAACACCTCCGGGTTGAAGGGCTCGCCCACTTTCACGGTGTCCGCCACGGCGGCCTGGATGGCCCTGCGCCAGCCCCCGGGGGCTTCCACCTCCACAGACCGGATGGCCGGGAAGGGGCGGATGTGGATCGTGAGCACGCGGCCCGGGTCCACGGTGGCCCAGGCCTCCCGGGCCAGTCCGTGGACCAGGGCCTGCTGGAGCAGGATCTGCGTGTCCTGGACCCGGATGCCGGCCGGGCTGGGCTTCAACGTCTCCGCCAGGAGTCCCTCCAGGGCCGGGTTCAATTCCCCCGGGCTCTCGAAGACGGCGCGCCCCACGTCCAGCCACTCCTGGCTCAGGCGGCTGCGGAGCAGGCTGTTCATCGCATCCCGCCGGGCATCGAAGGCCTCCCGGCCCTCCCGCACCAGCTTGGCGGTATCGGACCCGTACTCGAGGAAGGGTGCATTCCGGATGTCGGGGCGGATGAGGAAGTCCGCCTCGGCCCGGCTCTCCCACTGGCGCCGTTCCACCACCAGGTCCAGGCTGCGGGTCGCCACGGAGAAGATGTTGGTGGCGGGCCGATTCTCCAGGGGCGCGCTCACGTCCACGGCAATGATCAGATCCGACTGGAAGGCGGCCTTGGCCGTGGAGACCGGCAGGTTCTCCACCAGGGCGCCATCCACGTACTGCTGGCCGTCGATGACCACGGGCCGGAACCCCCCGGGAATGGACATGGAGGCCCGCACGGCCTCCACCAGGTCGCCGCTGCCGAAGACCCGGCCCTGGCCCGTCTCAAGGTTGGTGGCCAGCACGCGCAGGGGGCGCTGGAGCCGGTCGAAATCCCCGCCGGAGAAGTAGGCCCCCCGGGAGAGCAGGCCCTGGAGGGTGTGCTGCACCTCCACGCCACTTCGCAGACCCTGGGCCAGGAACACATGGCCGTTGTGCCGCTCGATGGACAGGAAGGTGTCGTTCCGGTCCTCCTGCTCGCCCAGGGTCTCGCCCGGATTGCGCCACAGGGGCTCCAGGAAGGCCCGGGTCAGGTCGAGGCGACCGAAGAGATCCTCGATCTCCCGCCCGGAGAAGCCGCTGGCGTAGAGGGCTCCGACCAAGGCGCCGGCGCTGGTGCCGGTGAGGCTGTCGATGGGATAACCCACCTCCTCCAGTCGCTGGAGGACGCCGATGTGGGCCAGACCCCGGGCCCCGCCCCCGCTGAGGGCCAGAGCCACCCGGGGCGAGCCCGGAATGGTCACTCTGGGCGTGAAGCGGAACACCATGTCCGCGGGCTGGACCTGAACATCGATGCGTCGTGGCGCGGCCGGTCCACTCTCCAGAGCCTGGCCCGCCAGCGAGGCAGCCAGGCCCAGCACCAGGAGGAGTCTCCTCATGCGAGGGCCGCCCGCTGCGCCTCCATCAGCGCCGCGCAGCCCCGGAGGCCCAGTTCCACCAGCCCCGCCGCCTCGACCCGGCTGAAGGGGCGTCCTTCGCCCGTGCCCTGGAGCTCCACCAGCTCCAGGTCCCCGCCCTTCACCGGGCGCGCCGCCACCAGGTTGCAATCCACGGCCGCGAGGTGATCTTCCAGGTATTCCAGGTCCAGCAGCATCCCCCGCCGGCCCTCGCCGGATTCCACGATGCCCGCGCTCAGGGCCGAGACCTGGCGGACCAGGGCCGCTTCCAGACCCTGGGACCGCAGGGCCAGCGCCACGGCCACCCAGGCGCCGGTGATGGCCGCGCAGCGGGTGCCGCCATCGGCGTTCAGCACGTCGCAGTCCAGGGCGAGGGTGCGTTCCCCCAGGGCCGCCAGGTCCACGGCCTGGCGCAGGCTGCGGCCGATCAGGCGCTGGATCTCCACGGTGCGGCCCTGCTGCTTGCCCTTGGCGGCCTCCCGGTCCGACCGGGTGTGGGTCGCCGCCGGCAGCATGCCGTATTCCGCCGTGAGCCAGCCCGAGCCCCGGCCCTTCATCCAGCCCGGCACCCGGTCCTCCAGGCTGGCCGCGCAAAGCACATGGGTCCGGCCCAGCTTGACCAGGCAGGATCCAGCGGCGTGGACCTGAACGCCTTTCTCCAGGTCCAGGGGTCGCAGTTCCTCGGTTTGGCGCATCAGCAGCCACCTTTCCATTCGATCTTGTCCACCCGCCCCTGGTGCCTCCCTCCTTCGAATGGTGTTGCCAGGAAGGTTCTGAGGTATGATTCTGCCTTGAGCGGATCCGTCAGCCGCTGGCCGAAAGCGATGGCGTTTGCGTCATTGTGCTGCCGGGCCAGTGCCGCGTGCTCAGGGGAGGTCACCAGCGCGCAGCGGATGCCGGCATGGCGGTTGGCCGCGATGCTGATGCCGATGCCGGATCCGCAGACGAGCACCAGGCGTTCCCACTGATCCTTGCCTTCCGCAGCCCGGTGCGCGAAATCCGGGTAGTCCACCGAGGCCAATCCATCTGTGCCGAAATCCACCACGTCATGTCCCTGCTCGAGCGCCCAGGCCTTGAGCCGTTCCTTCAGGTCGAATCCCGCATGATCGCTTGCGAATCCCAGTTTCATCTTCCGGCCTCCTCGCCCACAGTCTGCCGCCTACAGCCTACCGCCCCTTCATGCTGAATCCCTTTCTCCAGTACCGGCCCCAGGACCGGGGTTTCCTCCTCTGCATGCCCGAGGCGGTGGATCCCGCCGAGTGGGTGCGGGCCCTCCGGATGCTGCCCGGCGAACTCCAGGGAAGGGAGCGCCTGACGCCGGCCAAGGCCCAGATCTTCCTCGCGGATGGCGCCCTGGTCGAGATGCACGCGGTGCCCCTGCGCTGGCAGCGGGCCTATCCCTGGCTCTCCTCCCTGGCCCTGCGCCCCGGCACCGCCGGTCCGACCCTCCGCTACTGGGCCATGGCCCTGCGTCTGCTCCAGTCCCTGGTGGTGCGCGGCGCCATGCTGCCCCAGCTCGATACCCGGGGGAATCCCTGGAAGGCCCGCTGGGGCGTGAGCCTCACCAGCCCCTCGGACCGTTCGGCCCTGCACCAGCTGGTGGAGGCCATGCCCCCGGCGGCCGTGGCCTTCCCGGAAAACGATACCTGGGCCTTCACCAAGACCCTGGGCCTCGGCGAACTGGACGCCTTCGACATCGAGGACGACCTGGCCATGCCCCCCGCGGCGGACGCCGTGCTGTCGGCCTTCCTGGAAGACGGCGCGGACTTCATCATGCGCTTCGTGTCAGGCGGTCTGCGGGCCGGAGACGACCCCCGCCTGGGACTCATCCACCGCCTGCGGGGGCACAAGCGCGACCGCCTGCCCTGGGACGAGCGCATCATGGTGGCCCTCTCCCACCAGCTGCCCGAATTCCCCACCACCGGCATCACGGAACGGACCCTGGGCGAGCAGCTGGCCCAGTGGAGCGAGGGCGCCCGGCCCCAGTGGCTGCGGCCCAGCCTCCGCCTCGAGGCCCCGGACGTGCCCACCACCCTCCAGGCCGTGCAGGACGCCGACCGCCTGGCCGAAGAGGGCTGGACGCTCAGGGTGGGCCTGGAGACCGAGACCGGCACCGCCGTCGGCGTGGGCAAGCTCTGGGAACCTTCCACCGAACCCGAAGTGCTGCAGGCCCGCCAGGTCCTCCTGCGCGGCCTGGCCCGGGCCGTGCCCTTCTTCCCCGCCCTGGAGCGGGCCCTGTCCGGCCAGAAGCCCGAGGATCTCCTGCTGCGGCCCACGGAGGCCTGGGGCTTCCTCACCCGCGGCGCGGCCCAGCTCAAGGAGGCGGGCTTCCTGGTCCACATCCCCGAGGGGCTGGCCGACTTCGGCGGCGCCAAGCGCCTGCGCGCCAAGGTCCGGCTCGGCGCCCGCAGCGTGCTGGATTCCGAACCCCTGGCCCAGGCCGGGCTCGAGGGCAGCGTGAGCGCCGACTGGTCCCTGATGCTGGGCGACGACACCCTGAGCGTGGAGGACTTCGCCCAGATGGCGAGCCTCAAGCACCCCCTGGTGGCCTGGAAGGGCAAGTGGGTGGCCCTGGATCCGGAGACCCTCAAGCAGATTTCCACGGTCATCCAGGCCAGCCGCGGGGCGGGTTTCGAAAGCATGACCAAGGGCGAGGCCCTGGCCGCGGCCCTCACGGGCACGGCCCGCATTCCGGGGGTCAGCGAGGCCATCGAGGTGGAGGTGGCGGGCGACTTCGGCGCGGCCCTCGAGGACCTGAAGGTCCTTCCGGACAAGCCCATCACCCAGCCCGAGACCTTCCATGGGCAGCTGCGCCCCTACCAGCTGCGGGGGCTCGCCTGGCTGGAGGGCCTGTCCCGCCTGGGCCTGGGCGGCATTCTCGCGGACGACATGGGACTCGGCAAGACCATCGAGGTGCTCGCCCTCCTGCTGCACCGGCAGCAGGCGAGCCCCCAGCATGGCCCCGCCACCCTGCTGATCTGCCCCACGTCGCTGCTGGGCAACTGGGAGCGGGAGCTGGCCAAGTTCGCCCCGAGCCTGCCGGTTTTCGTGCACCACGGCAACAACCGCGACCCGCTGCCCGGGACCTTCCGGCCCCACACGCTGGTGCTCACCACCTACGGCGTGGTCCGCCGCGAGGAGGACACCTTCGCCAATCGCCCCTGGGGCGGCGTGGTGGTGGACGAGGCCCAGGCCATCAAGAACGCCGGCTCGGCCCAGGCCAAGGCCATCCGCAAGCTGCGGGGGGGCTTCCGCCTGGCCCTCACCGGCACCCCCATCGAGAACCGCCTCACGGAGCTGTGGGCCATCATGAGTGCGGGGCTGCCGGGCTACCTGGGCAGCGAGGCCCAGTTCAAAGAGCGCTTCGCCACGCCCATCGAGAAGTACCGGGATCCGGACGCGGCCAACGAGCTCCGCCAGCGGATCGGCCCCTTCATCCTGCGCCGCCTCAAGAGCGACAAGGCCATCATCCAGGACCTCCCGGAAAAGCACGAGATGAAGGTCTTCACCACGCTCAGCCGCGAGCAGGCCGAGCTGTACCAGTACCGCGTGGACAAGATGGACGAGGAGCTGGACACCGCCACCGGCATCGAACGACGCGGGCGCATCCTGGCCCTGCTCACCCACCTCAAGCAGATCTGCAACCACCCGAGCCAGTTCCTGAAGGCCCAGGGGCCCTACCGCGGCCGCAGCGGCAAGCTGGACCGCCTCACGGAGATGCTCGAGGAGGTGGTCGAGGCCGGCGAGCGGGCCCTGGTCTTCACCCAGTTCAAGGAGATGGGCGACCGCCTGCAGATCCACCTGCAAGACGCCCTGGGCTTCGAGCCACCCTTCCTGCACGGCGGCACCACGCGGGAGGGCCGCGACGAGCTGGTGCGCAGCTTCCAGGAGGATCCCGATTCCTCCCCCGTGCTGCTGCTGAGCCTCAAGGCCGGCGGCGTGGGCCTGAACCTGACCGCCGCCACCCATGTCTTCCACTTCGACCGCTGGTGGAATCCGGCCGTGGAGGACCAGGCCACGGACCGCACCTACCGCATCGGCCAGACCAAGAATGTCCAGGTGCACAAGCTGGTCACCATCGGCACCCTGGAAGAGAAGATCGACGCCCTGCTGGAATCGAAGCGGGACCTGGCGGACCGTGTGGTGGGCAGCGGCGAAGGCTGGCTCACCGAACTCGACGACGAGTCCCTGCGCCGCCTGGTGGCCCTCGATCCTGATACCGAGCTCATGGACCCCGATGAAGGCAACGGCGACGAGCCCGCCTCCACCCCTGTCAGCCCCAAGCCCTTGAAACGCAGGGCCAAGGAGGTGGCGCCATGATCAGCCACGCCGACCGCTTCGGCGCCACCTGGTGGGGCCGCCTCTGGATCAACGGCCTCGAGAAGCTCGGGGACGACTACGAGAACCGCCTGCCCCGCGGCAAGAAGTACGCGGAGGACGGCCATGTCTCCCACTTCAACGTGCAGCCCGGCGAGATCCAGGCCCGGGTCCACGGCCGCAAGACCTACAACGTGACCCTCGGCCTCCCCGCCCTCACCGCCGCCCAGTGGGAGAAGGCCCTGGACCGCATCGCCCTCGAGAGCCGCTTCGTGGCCTCCCTGCTGGCGGGCGAGATGCCCCAGGGCCTGGACGAGACCTTCCGCGAAGCGGGGGCCAGCCTCTATCCCCGCGTACCGAAGGAGCTCCAGACCCACTGCGACTGCCCCGACTGGGCGAACCCCTGCAAGCATGTGGCCGCCGTCTGCTTCGTCATGGCCGAGGCCCTGGACCGGGACCCCTGGCTGCTCTTCGACCTCCGCGGCAAGAGCCGGGAGGAGGTGCTGCAGGCCCTCCAGTCGGCCCTGGACGCCGCCGCCGTGGCGGCCCCCAAGAAGCGCGGTCGGCCGCCGAAGAAGCAGCAGACCGTGGCCGACCTGCTCCGGCGCGAACAGCCGGAGCCGGAGCCCTGGCGCCACCTGCCCGAGGAGGCCTATGACGCCCTGCCCATGCCCCTGCCGGAGATCAGCATCCCCCGTGTGATCCCGCCGGATCCTTCGGTGTTCACCCAGCTGGGGCCGCTGCCCCACGCCCGCATCGAGACCAGCCTCTGCCTGGCCGCCCTCATGCACCGCACGGCCCAGTGGGTGCAGCAGCAGATCGAGGACGGCCCCGGCCGCCTCGAGGACGAGGAGGGTGAAGGCGAACCGGAACAGCCAGCCTCCCCCTTCGATGCCCCGCTCCAGCCCGCCCCAAGGCCCAACCGCAACTGGCGTCACAAGAAGCGTCGGTGGGGCAAAAAGGGCGGACAATAAGGACGATTCAGGAGTCTCCATGCGCACCATCTCCACGCCCAACGCCCCCGCCGCCATCGGCCCCTACAGCCAGGCCCAGATCTCGGGCAACTACCTCTTCACCTCGGGGCAGATCCCGCTCGTGCCCGGAACCATGGAGATGGTGACAGGCCCCATCGAGGCCCAGGCCGAGCAGGTGCTGAAGAACCTCAGCGCCGTGCTGGCCACCGCCGGCACCGGCTGGGACCGGGTGGTGAAGACCACGGTCTTCCTCGCGGATCTCGCGGACTTCGCCGCCTTCAATGCGGTCTACGAAAGGGTCCTCGGAACGGCCAAGCCGGCCCGCAGCACCGTGCAGGTCGCCGGCCTGCCGCGGGGGGCGAAGGTCGAGATCGAGCTCGTCGCCGAAGTCTAGGTCTCGGCTCTCCCTTGGCCGCTGGGCGCTCGGCTCTGCCTCGGCGCACGCGGCCCTGGCTGCCCGCGATCGCACAGGGCCCCGCCCCGTGCTCCCACTCGCCTTCGGCTCGCGGAGCGGGTCCCCCGGTCGAGATCGCTGGGGCCGAATGGGAGGCCGATCCATCTCAGGAACCGGCACCCAGGTCCGCGAGCACCCGCTGGATGACCGAGGCCCAATCCCCTGGGTTCGGCTGGCGGTAGATGCGGAAGGTCGGGTACCAGGGACTGTCCTCCCGCCCGAGGAACCAGCGCCAATCTGGGAAGGTGTGCAGCAGGAGCAGGGTGGGGATGCCCAGGGCCCCGGCCAGGTGGGCCAGGGCGGTGTCCACCGTGATCACCAGGTCCATGGCAGTCATGGCAAAGGCCGAATCCGAGAAGGAACTCAGCAAAGGGGCGAGTTGTATGGCGCCGGGAAGGGGGAGCTCCTCGAGCGGCTCCAGTTGGAAGCTGTGCCAGGTCACGCCCTGCAGGGCGGCCAGGGGTTCCAGGGCCGCCGCCGGCATGGAGCGCTCCCTGTCCCTGACATGCACCGGACTCCCCGCCCAGGCCAGGCCGATGCGGATCCTCCCCGCCGAGGCCGCCAGGACCTCCGAGAGGCGCTGGCGATTGGGCACCTGGCCCGGCACTTTGAAGTAGGGGATTTCCGCGGGAATGGAGGGGAGGTCGGTCTTGAAAATCAGGGGAAGCGAGAGCAGCGGCACGTGGAGGTCGAAGGGAGGCAGGGGCTCCCCCATGGGGATCACCTCGTCCACCCCCGGGCAGGTGGCGACCAGGTCCGCCAGGGCCGGCTGGACCGACCACAGGACCCTGCCCCCCAGGGCCTTCAGCTGAGGGGCATAGCGCACGAACATGAGGGTGTCGCCCAGGCCCTGCTCCCAGTCCACCAGCAGGGTCCTGCCCACGAAGGGCCCGCCCTCCCACCTCCGGTGCTCCGGGTGGGCCTGGGGCTTGCTGCCTTCGGTCCGCCGCAGACGGGCTTCATACTCCTCCCAGCCCCTGGGCATGTCTCCGAACAGCAGCGAAATGTTGGAGAGTTCCCATTGTTCCTCAGGCTCCCCGGACTCCCCTCGGTGAGCGAACCACCGAAGGATCTCCTGGCAGGCCGCGGGACGGTCCCCCCCATGGGCCAGGATCCGGTAGCACAGCTTGTGGGCCTCCGGATTGCCGGGCTCCTGGGCCAGAGCTCGTTTCAGCGCGGCCATGGCCGCCTCGAGGTCGCCCTTCTTCATGAGGCCTTCCGCCAGGGCCAGGCGGGCGTCGTTGCGGGTGGGGTCTGCGGCTAGAACCCTGCGGAACAGCCCCTCCGCCTCATCGAATTGCCCCTGTTGCACGAGGATGCAGCCCAGGTTGATCCTGGCCCCGGGGCAGGTCGGGTCCAGGCTCAGGGCGCGGCGACAGAGTTCCTGGGCCTGCTCGAGTTTCCCGGACACCCAGAGGAGTCCGCCAAAATCAGCCAGGACTGCGGCGTCCCCGGGCTGGAATTCCAAGTAGGCCCGATAGGCTTCTGCGGCGCGATCCCATTGGCCCGCCTGATCCAGTCGATGGGCCTCCTGGAGGAACTCGGCTGGATCGCTGTTCATTCCCCCTCCTCGGTCTCCCCGATGTCCTCCTCGATGGCCTCCCACCGGCGGCGGGCCTGGAAGGCGGGATCCTCCAGCTGCCCCAGGAACTGGGTCATGCGGGGGCCCCAGGAGGAGGTTGCCACGCAGCCCGCAGGCGCATGGGGCAGCAGGTCCCCGGGGGCTTCCTCCAGGCAGAGCTGGGTGAGGATCAGGGCCTGCCGGTAGCTTTCCCCCACCGGCGTCAGGTTGGCGGCCAGGGTATCCAGGAGTTCCGCAAGGGGGGCGTCTTCGGGCAGGGCTTCGGCTGCGGCTTCGATCACCTCCACGGTCTTCAGGCGGGCCGCGATCAGCTTGAGGTGCAGGCGTTCCAGGTCCCGCCGGGCGGCCCCCCGGGACAGGGCGTGGGCGGCGTCCTCCAGGTGGGGATGCAGCTTTCGGAACAGCAGGGAGAGGGCGGTCTCGGCGGGAGACATCGGAGCGGCTTCGGTCATACTGTCCAGCCTACTGCATCCTGTTGGACGAACGGGGCCGTCTGCCCCAGCATGGGAGCCGGGAGATAGCCATGAGCACGTCGGACTTGCTGGACCTGACCACCCTCCAGAACCTCGTGGAGCTCGACGATGGTGGCCACGAACTCCTGTCCGAAATGATCGGCATTTTCCGGGAGGACACTCCTCGCCGCATCCGGGACATCCTCGCGGCCATCGCCCAGGGGAACGCCGAGGAACTCTCCCGCACCGGGCATGCACTCAAGGGCGGGTCCGGAGCCCTCGGGGCCGAGGCCATGCGCAATCTGGCGGCGGGGCTGGAAGCACTGGGACGCAGTGGTTCCACGGACGCCGGGGCGGATCTTCCCCAGCGCCTGGAATCCCTGTTCCAGGCCTCCCTGGCGGCTCTGGAGGCCTACATCGCGAACCTCCCGGGATAGGTCCGGACTCAGGGTGCCCCAAAGGGTTTCACGCCAGCCGTTCCCTTGGGCGGGGGCTGATCGCTGATCTGGGTGCGGCCGTTGGCATCGATCCATTGATAGATGCGGGCAGAGGCCCGCTGCTGGGGGGAAGGCTCGGGCACCGCCTTCTGTTCATCCACCCTGAACCCGCCCCGCCCTTTCTGGAGGAGGGCCATGCTCCCAGCCAGAGTTGGATCCGGCTGCACCGCCTTGCGATGGTAGAGGTCCAGCACCTTGGGTACGTAGGCCTGGGTCTCCCGGAAGGGCGGAATGCCCTTGTGCTTATTCACGGCGCCCTCGCCGGCGTTGTAGGCCGCCACCACCCGGATCAGGTCGCCGGAGTAGTAATCGTGCAGCCACCTCAGGTACTTCACGCCGCCGCTGATGTTCTGGCGCGGATCGAAGGGATCCACCACGCCGAAACGCTCGGCGGTGGAGGGCATCAGCTGCATGAGCCCCAGGGCCCCGGCCCGCGACCGGGCCTTGTAGTTGAAGGCGCTCTCGGCCTGGATGATGGCCCGGGCCAGATGCGTGTCCACCCCCTCGGCCAGGGAGATCTCGTCCACCATGGCGATCAGCTCAGGACTCTTGAGGGCCTTCGCCATTTCCGCCGGGGTCACCGCGAGGCGCACCCTGCCGACGCCCACGTGCTTCAGCACCAGCCCCTGGGTTTTCATGTAGGCCGGCGGCAGGTTGTTGATCACCAGCCGCCCCTGCCTGTCGTAGTAGGTGTAGAGGTAGGTGACCCCGGGCTTCACGGGATCCTTCGGGGCCTTCGGCATACCAGCCACAAGGGCCAGGACGGCGAGGGGAAGGACCAGCGCGGCACGCAGCATCTGGTCCATGATACGTCTTGGCGCCCACTCAGCCCAGGAGGGCGGGGATGGCTGTCCCGATCATGCCTTCACGTTGGGGTGACACTGCATCCTGGCGGCCGCTGTGACGGGCTGGGGCTTGCAAAAATACAGGCTCGAAAATTGAACCCCCGTCGAACTTCTTCTTTCCAAGCTCCTCGCCGGATACCCGGCGGGGAACCGCGCTGAGTGTTGAGGCCGACCTCATTGTGCTGCTCAGCCCGGCGGTTCCCGGCTCGGAACGCGGCAGTGCCGCGTCCCTCGCCACCCGCCTGGGCTTCGCCTTACATGTTTCTCCGGTACTGCCCGCCGACCTCATAGAGGGCCTGGCTGATCTGGCCGAGGCTGCAGACCTTGGCGGCGTCGAGGAGGGCGTCGAAGAGGTTGCCGTTGGTCCGGGCCACTTCCTTGAGCCGGTCCAGGGCCGCGGGCGCCCGGTCCGCATTGCGGGCCTGGAAGGCCTCGAGGTTCAGGATCTGCTGGCGCTTCTCCGCCTCGCTGCTGCGGATCAGCTCGGGTGTTCCCGGCTCGGCGGCCTGGGGGTTCAGGAAGGTATTCACGCCGATGATGGGCAGTTCCCCGCTGTGCTTCAGGTGCTCGTAGTGCATGGACTCTTCCTGGATCTTGCCCCGCTGGTACATGGTCTCCATGGCCCCCAGCACGCCCCCGCGGTCGGAGATGCGGCGGAACTCCATCAGCACGGCCTCCTCCACCAGGTCCGTCATCTGCTCGATGAAGAAGGAGCCCTGGAGGGGGTTCTCGTTGTTCGCCTGGCCCAGCTCCCGGTTGATGATCAGCTGCACGGCGATGGCCCGGCGCACGCTCTCCTCGGTGGGTGTGGTGATGGCCTCGTCGTAGGCATTGGTGTGCAGGCTGTTGCAGTTGTCGTAGATGGCGTAGAGGGCCTGGAGCGTCGTGCGGATGTCGTTGAAGTCGATTTCCTGGGCGTGCAGGGAACGGCCGCTCGTCTGGATGTGGTACTTCAGCTTCTGGCTGCGCTCGTTGGCGCCGTACTTCTCCTTCATGGCCAGGGCCCAGATGCGCCGGGCCACCCGGCCGATGACGCTGTACTCTGGATCCAACCCGTTGCTGAAGAAGAAGCTGAGGTTCGGCGCGAAGTCGTCGATGTGCATGCCGCGGGACAGGTAGTACTCGACGAAGGTGAAGCCGTTGGCCAGGGTGAAGGCGAGCTGGCTGATGGGGTTCGCGCCCGCCTCGGCGATGTGGTAGCCGCTGATGCTCACGGAGTAGAAGTTGCGGACCTTCTCCTCGATGAACGTGGACTGGATGTCGCCCATGACCTTGAGGCTGAACTCCGTGCTGAAGATGCAGGTGTTCTGGGCCTGGTCCTCCTTGAGGATGTCGGCCTGCACCGTGCCTCGCACGGTCTGCAGGGCCTCGACCCGCAGCTTGGCGTAGACCTCGGGGGGCAGGATCTCATCGGAGGTCACCCCCAGCAGGGCGAGGCCGAGGCCGTCGTTCCCCTCGGGCAGGTCCCCCTCGTACCGGGGCCTGGACAGGCCCTTGGCCGCGTACAGCGCGTCGATCTTGGCCTGGGTGGTCCTCAGCTGTCCGTGCTCCTTCAGCCAGTGTTCCGCCCGCTGGTCGATGGCCGCGTTGAGGAAGAAGGCCAGCATGGTGGGCGCCGGACCGTTGATGGTCATGCTCACGCTGGTGGTGGGGCAGAGCAGGTCGAAGCCCGAGTAGAGCTTCTTGGCGTCATCCACCGTGCACACGGACACACCGCTGTTGCCGACCTTGCCGTAGATGTCAGGACGAACGTGCGGGTCCTCGCCATACAGGGTCACGCTGTCGAAGGCGGTGCTCAGGCGCACGGCGGGCTGGCCCTGGCTCACGTAGTGGAAGCGCTTGTTGGTGCGCTCGGGCGTGCCTTCCCCCGCGAACATGCGGGTGGGGTCCTCGCCCACGCGCTTGTACTCGAAGACGCCGGCCGTGAAGGGGAAGCGGCCCGGCAGGTTCTCCAGCAGCTGCCAATGCAGCAGTTCGCCCCAGCCGGAATAGGACGGGAGCGCGACCTTTGGCACCTTGGATCCGCTGAGGGAGGCCGTGTGGTTCTCCGTGCGGATCTCGCGGCCCCGCACCACATAGACGTTCTCTGCCTCGGTGTAGCTGCGCCTCTGCTCGGACCAGTCGTGGATGAGGCGGCGGCTTTCCGCGTGCAGCTCCCCCAGGTGCTCCTGGTAGCGCTGCCTCAGGACCAGGATGGCTGTCCCCTGGTCGCCCTCGCCGGGCTCGGTGAGGTGGGCCGCGTCATAGAACGCGCCGGCCGCCGGGACCCTGTCCCCCAGGGCCCGCAGGCTGGTCCAGAAGGCATGGGAGAGCTCCGCGGTCTCCGCCTGGCGGCGCGCCCAGCCCTTGTAACCCTGCACCGCATCGGCGATCTCGGCGAGGTAGCGGACCCGCTCCGGCGGAATGATGGCGGAGCGGCGGGGGGCCCCGGCCTCGGCCTGGAGCCTGGGCACCCAGGCCTGCCCGGTCTTCAGCGCGATGGCCTGCATCAGGTTCACGAAGAGCCAGTTGGTGGCCGGGTCGTTGAACTGGCTGGCGCAGGTGGCAAAGACCGGCATCGCGTCCACCGGTTCGTCGAAGCGCTTGTGGGCCCGCTGGTACTGCTTGCGGACATCCCGCAGGGCATCCTCGGCGCCCCGCTTGTCGGCCTTGTTCAGCACGACCACGTCAGCGAAATCCAGCATGTCGATCTTCTCGAGCTGGCTGGCGGCCCCGAATTCCGGCGTCATCACGTACATGGACAAGTCCACCAGGTCCGCGATCTCGCTGTCGCTCTGGCCGATGCCTGCGGTTTCCACGATGACCAGGTCGAAGTCCTCGGCCCGGACGGCGGCGATGCTGGCCCCCAGGGCCTCGCTGGTGGCCCGGTGGGCGGCGCTGCGGGTGGCCAGGCTGCGCATGAAGACCCGGTCCCGGAGCTCGGGATGGTAGAGGGAGTTCATCCGGATGCGGTCGCCCAGGAGGGCCCCGCCGGTCTTGCGCTTGGTGGGGTCCACGCTGAGCACGGCCACCCGCTTGTCCGGGAAATCCACCAGGAAGCGGCGCAGGAGCTCGTCGATGAGGGAGGACTTCCCGGCGCCGCCGGTGCCGGTGATGCCGAGGACGGGCACCTGCTTCGGCGGCTGGTCGAAGTCGACCGCGGCGCCAAGCTCGATCTCGGTGATCTTCCGGGCCAGAGGCAGGGCTGCGGGCCTGGTGCAGATGTCGAAATCACAACGCTCGACCATGTCGTCGATCATGCCCTGCAGGCCCAGGTGGCGGCCATCCTCGGGGCTGTAGAGGCGGGCCACGCCATAGGCTTCCAGCTCCCGGATCTCCTCCGGCGAGATGACGCCCCCGCCGCCGCCGAAGATCTGGATGTGGCCGGCGCCGCGCTCCCGGAGCAGGTCCACCATGTACTTGAAGTACTCGACATGGCCGCCCTGGTAGCTGGAGATGGCGATGCCCTGGGCATCTTCCTGGATGGCGGTCTCGACGAGGTCCTGCACGGCGCGGTTGTGGCCCAGGTGGATGACCTCGCAGCCCGTGGCCTGGAGGATGCGCCGCATGATGTTGATGCTGGCGTCGTGGCCGTCGAAGAGGCTGGCGGCGGTGACGAACCGGACCTTGTGCCGGGGCAGGTAGCCCGTGGAGCCGGCACTGGCTGATCCCGGAGCGGTGAGTGTGGACATGGAACCCCCAATTTGGCGGATCCCCAGTCTACCGATGATCCCGGATCCCGACGCGGAAGGCCCTGACCTGGCCCCATAATCGTCCCGGGAGCCCCCCATGATCCACCCAGCCTCCGTCGCCCTGCTCACCCTGTCCCTGGCGGCCCAGAATCCGGCCAAGCCGGCGGTTTCCCCCGAGGAGGCCGCCATCCTGCGCTTCCGCGCCCACGCCAAGCCCCGCGAGGTGGCGCCGCCTGCGGCCCTGAGCGCCGCAGAGAAGAACACCATCCGCCGCTTCCGGGAGGCCAGGCCGAGCGTCGTGTTCGTCTCCGCGCTCCTGAAGAACCGGGACCCGAAGACCCACGACATCCAGAAGATCCCGACCGGGAGCGGCACGGGGTTCGTGTGGGACGAGTGGGGCCACATCGTCACCAATCACCATGTCATCAGCGTGGAGGAGGGGGGCAAGCTCCTCACCGATGTGGACGAAGTCGAGGTCACCTTCTCCAACGGAAAGACCTACAAGGGCCGGGTCATCGGCACCAGCTTCGCCTACGACATTGCCGTGATCCAGGCCTTCGGCCCCCCGGAGCTCATGCTTCCGATTCCCATCGGCCAGAGTTCCAACCTGCGGGTGGGGCAGTCGGTCCTGGCCATCGGCAACCCCTACGGCCTGGACCACTCCCTGACCACGGGGGTCATCTCGGCCCTGGGCCGCAAGATCGCCACCGGCTACAACACCTGGACGCTCAACTCGATCCAGACTGACGCCGCCATCAATCCGGGGAATTCAGGGGGTCCTCTCCTGGACAGCGGGGGCCGCCTCATCGGCATGAACACCGCCATCGTGGCCACCAAGGGCGAAGGTTCCGTGGGCGTCGGCTTCGCCCTGCCCGTGGACACCCTGAACCAGGTCGTGCCCACGCTCATCGCCAAGGGGCAGATCGAGCCCCCCCGCATGGGCTTCCAGGTCCTGAGCGCCTTCGACGCGCAGCAGGTCGGGATTGCCCACGGACTGGTGGTGTCGGACGTGGAGCCTCAGTCGCCCGCGGGCCGGGCTGGCCTGAGGCCCCTGTCCAGGGACGCTTCGGGGCGGATCATCCTGGGCGACATCCTCCTGGGCTACCAGGGCGAGCCCCTCGACAGCGCCGGTCAATTTCTGGCCCTGCTGGAGGTCCTCGCCGTGAAGGGACTGTCCATGGATGAGGTCGTCTTCGATGTCCTCCGGGAGGACAAGATCATCCAGGTGACTCTCGATCTGAGGAAGCCGAAGGCCGCCGAAAAGGGCAAGCCTCCCTCTCCCAATATCTGATCACCGCTTGGCGGGAATCTGAATCATGGGCGTCGCGCCACCCATGGGCGTGATGATCAGGTTGCCCTTGGCCCCGATCTCGCGCAGGGCCTGGATGCGCTGGTACTCGATGATCTGGGGCGTCAGGCTCTGGCTCACGATCTGCTGGGCCTTGGCCTGGCCCTCGGCCTCGATGCGCTTGCGTTCGGCCTCCTGCTTCTCCTTCTGGAGCACGAAGGCCATCTTCTGGGCGTCCTGGTCGGCGCTGATCTTGTCGTTGATGGATTTGGTGATCTGGTCCGGCAGGAGCACGTTGCGGAGCAGCACCTGTTCCATGGTGATGCCCCGCTCCTTGAAGGCTGCGGTCAGGGTCTTCGTCACGTTTTCCACGAAGCCCATCCGCTTGGTGGTGTACAGCTCGGTGGCCGTCAGGCCGGCTGCGGCGTCCCGGAGGGAGGTGCGGATCTGGCTGCGGAGGATCTGGCCCTCCACGTCGGTGCCGATCTTTTCGTAGATCTTGGCGCAGTTCTCCTGGTCCAGGTGGTAGAAGACTGTGGAGTCCAGCTTCACGGTGAGGCCGTCGGAGGTGATGACCGGAATGGAATCATCGCCCTTCTTCTGACCCTCGTCCGCGATGCCTGACATCGTGTAGTTCCGCGTCCGGACCTCCATCTCCACCACCTGGGAGAAGGGATTGATGAAGTGCAGGCCGGCCGGAAGCACCTTCTCCCGCACCGTGCCGAACAGGACCACCACGCCCGCCTGACCCGGCTGAACGATCACGGCCATGGAGCCGAGAAACACCACCACTCCCAGCCCGAGCCCCACCCATTGCAGCATGGCCAACCTGGCGGACAGCGGGAATTCCACCTTGGTCTTCCAGCGCCAGGCCAGGGCACCGATCACGAGCAGCAGCAGGGCGACGAGGACCACGAGACACCTCCAAGGGCGCGTAAGCTTACCAGTCTCCCGGGATCGGCCCCGGTTTCATTTCGGGCCCCCGGGCGGGAACCCCCGATTGCCGGTTGTGCTGCCGATCCCGCTTGCCGCATCATCGGGGGCATGACCACGATCACCCGCGACCTGACCACCCTTTCGAAGCGCGACGTCTACCGGATCCTCTCCAGTCTGGTGATCCCCCGGCCCATCGCCTGGATCAGCACCGTGGACGGGACCGGGCGGGTCAACCTGGCGCCCTTCAGCAGCTTCATGGGCATCTTCGGGCCGCCCATGCTGGCGGTCACCCTGGGCCGGCGCCGGGATGGCTCCCTGAAGGACACCCACCGCAACCTGAGAGAGCGCGGCGAGGCCGTGGTCCACATCGCGGACCTGCCCCTGCTGGAGGCCCTGCATGCCAGCGGCGCGGAGGTGGGCCCCGAGGTGAGCGAGGTGGAGCGCCTGGGCCTGGCCACCGAGGCCTCGCTTCGCGTGACCCCGCCCCGCCTGAAGGCGGCCCCGGTGGCCCTCGAGTGCCGCCTGAACCGCGAGGTGGAGCTGGGTCCCGTCTCTACCCTGGTGCTCCTGGATGTGCTGACGACCCATGCCAGCGAACGCATCTGGGATGCCGGGTCCGACAGCGCCGATGCGGGCCTCTGGACGCCGGTCTCCCGGCTCGCGTCCATCGCCGGCCCCAATTACGGGGCCCTGGGGCAGACCTTCACCCTGGGCGTTTCCGAGTTGCCCTGAGCCCTTAATCCCAGTGGCGGATCCAGACCGGATCGTTCTTCCCGTCCGTCGTCCGGGGAGTGGTCTCCACCTGGACCCGTTCAATGCCCAGGGCCCGGAGGGCGGTCTCGAGTGCGGCCAGGCGCGCTTTGTGGAGGGCGGGCTTGATGGCCTTGGCCTGCGGCACCTGGATGCCCCATTGGCCTGCGCGGCCCCACGCCTCCAGCCAGGCCTGCAGCTTCTTCGCGCCTGCGGGGCTGAGCTCCGCCTGCTGGGGAAGGAAGAAGAGCACCCCTTCGCGGGGCGGGGCCTGGGTCGTGGCGTCGGGAGGCGCCACCCCGGGCAGCGGCTCCGGATTCCGGAGCCCTGTGCCCGGCAGTGGCCCCAGGAATTCAGGAATGGCCAGGTCCCCCTTCATGGGGTAGGTCGCGTCCATCGGTTCGTAGCGGGCCCCGGCCCGGTCCCCCCGCAGTTCCGTCACCCAGAGATGGCCGAAGGCCCGGGCCTCTCCGGTCCGCTTCACGAGCAGACGGCCGCCGAGACGGAGGCCTTGGTCCTGCCCGCCATCCAGCCGATAGACGCGGTCTTCGGCTTCGTAGGGCGGCGGACCCGTGCGCTCCACCGCCACGATGTGGAGGGGCGTCTGGGCGCCGAGGGCGCCGCCGAGGCCGAGGCAGACAAGGAGCCATCGCATGGTTCTCCCATCGGCAGGGGGCGGTGGGAATCCTTAGAACGGCTGGATCCCCAACTCCCGGAGAAGATCGCCGAGCAGGTAGAGGGACCCCGTGATCAGGCGCGGGACATCCGAGGGGGCTCGCAACTGGGCGGCTGCCTGGGGCAGTGTGAGGAGGGGTGCCTCCAGGTTCCAGGCCTCACGCAGCGCCGGGGCCGTGGCATAGCGGGGCTCGGCGCCCTGCACGAAGGTCACGGACCGGGGGCCCATCCGTTGCAGTTCCCGGGCCACCCCCCGGAGGTCCTTGTCGCCCATGGAACCCACGAAAAGGTGGGGGCGCACCCCGCAGGCCAGGGCATGATCGGCCAGGACGGAGGCGCCATCGGGGTTGTGGGCGCCGTCCATCCAGACACCCTCCAGGTCCGGCGCCTTCCATAGCCGGCCGGGCCACTGCACCTCGGCCACACTCGGCCAGAGGTGCTCCTCCGGAATCGCGAACCCCTGGGCCCGAAGCCGACGCAGGACTTCGAAGGCTGTGGCCAGGTTGTCCAACTGATGGCGACCCGCAAGACCCACGCGCCTCCCCTGCACCCTGGAGTGATCCCAGTGGAGTTCCACGGCCCCGAGTCCTGGGGCTGGATGCAGCGTGGGCTCGCAGGACAGGAGGGGGCGGATCCAGTCGGGGTCGAGGGCCGGGCCCAGCACCAGGGGGCGCCCATCGCGGGCCGTGCAGAGTTTCTCCCGGGCGATAGCCTCCCGGGTGTCGCCCAGGTACTGCTGGTGGTCCAGCCCCACGGTCGTGAGCACGCTGAGGATGGGATCCGTGGCGTTGGTGGCATCCCAGCGCCCGCCCATGCCCACCTCCACGAGGGCGATGTCCACGCGGGACTCGCGGAAGGCGGAGAGGGCGGCCGCGATCATCAGCTCGAAATAGGTCGCCTGCAGACTGGCCCTGGCCTCGATCGCAAAGGCTTCCCCGAGAAGGCGGTCAAGGGCCTCCTGCCGGATGGGGGCGCCCTCGACCCAGATGCGTTCCGTCACATCGGCCAGGTGGGGCGAGGTGGTCCAGCCCACCTTGAGGCCCGCGGCCTGGAGCATGCGGGCCAGGAAGGCGCCCGTGCTGCCCTTGCCGTTGGTGCCTGCGATGAGCACCACGGGATAGCCCTGGTCGGGGTGGCCCAGCCCCTTGAGCAGCTCCTGGATGTTCTCCAGTCCGCACTTGATGCCGAAATGACCCCGCGCCTGGAGACGACCGATGAAGGGGGGCTCGGGACCGCCGACCACTAGGGGGTTGGCATCATCCACGCCAGACAGGCGGTGATGAAGTCCTTGAGGTTGTCCCGGTTGACCACCTTGTCCACCATGCCGTGTGCCTGCAGGAACTCCGAGCGCTGAAAGCCTTCGGGGAGGCTCTGCTTGATGGTCTGCTCGATGACCCGGGGACCGGCGAATCCGATGAGCGCCTTGGGCTCGGCGATGTTGAGGTCGCCCAGCATGGCGAAGCTGGCGCTGACACCGCCGGTGGTGGGATCAGTCAGGATGCTAAGGTAGGGCAGGCCCGCCTTGTCCAGCTTGGCGAGGGCGGCACTCACCTTGGCCATCTGCATGAGGGACAGGGTGCCTTCCTGCATGCGGGCGCCACCGCTGCAGCTGACGATGATGAAGGCGCATTGCTTCTCGAGGGCCCGCTCGGCCCCAAGGCGCAGCTTCTCGCCCACCACGCTGCCCATGCTGGCCGCGAGGAAGTCGAAGTTCATGATGGCGGCCACCACGGCATGCTCAGCGATGGTCCCTTCCACCACCACCACACCATCCTCGGTCTGGCCCGCCTGGACCAGCTTCTTCAGCTGGTCCTTGTAGCTCTTCATGGCCACGAAGCCGAGGGGATCCCCGCTCTGGAGGTCCCCGAAGAGGGTCGTCCAGCCGCTGTCCATGAGGTTCTCGAGGCGCTCCTCCACCCCGATGCGGAAGTGGTACCCGCACTTGGGGCAGACATTGTGCGTATTGACCAGTTCCTTGCGGTAGATCAGCTCCTTGCAGGCCTCGCACTTGACCCAGAGACCCTCCGGCACCCGGACGGTCTTTTCCTCGATGGCGATCTTCTGCTGACGCTTCTTGACGAACCAGGACGACATGGGATCTCCTACCGCCGCTTCGCGGGACCTTGCTTGAGGGCCTCGAACAGGCGATCCAGCTCGCCTTCGCTGCCATAGTGCATCACCACCGTTCCCGCCTTGCCCTTGGCCCTGATCTCGATGCGGGTGCCCCAGGAATGTGTGAGTTCCTCGGCGGCGGCCTTGATGAAGAGCTCCTGGGGATGCTTCCGCTTCCCGTGGACCTTGGTCTGCTTCTGCAGCTGCTGGATCCGGGCCTCCAGGGCCCGCACGCTGAGCTGGTGCGCCACCACCTCGAAGGCCAGCTGCTCCTGCAGCCGGGGATCCGGAACGCCGAGCAGCACCTTGGCGTGGCCCGTGCTCAGGCGCCCGTGGGCCACCTCAGCCTTGAGCTCGGCCGGAAGTCGGAGGAGACGCAGGGTGTTGGCTACCTGCGGCCGCGACTTCCCCACCCGGTCGGCCACCTGCTCCTGGGTGAGCCGCAGGTGCTCGCCCAGCTGCCAGTAGGCCGTGGCCTCCTCGATGGGATTCAGCTCCTGCCGCTGGATGTTCTCGACCAGGGCGAACTCCAGCAGGCGGTCATCGGGAACCTCCTTGATCACCACGGGGACCATGGCGAGGCCGGCCTTCCGGGCGGCGCGCCAGCGCCGCTCGCCGGCGATGATCTCGAACTGCTCGCCCACCTTGCGCACCACGATGGGCTGGACCATGCCGTGCTGCTTCAGGCTTTCCGCCAGCTCGGCCAGCGCCGTCTCGTCGAAGTGGGTGCGGGGCTGGGCCCGGTTCGGCACCATGCTGCCCAGGGGCAGTTCCCGCTGGTTGGCATCTTCCGGAGCCATCTGGCTCATGAGGGAGGTGAGTCCGCGGCCCAGGGCCGGGCGTTTCAGCAGGGTCATCAGGCCTCCCTCCTCGCAAGGATCTCCAGCCCAAGCCACTCCTTCGCGAGGCTGAGGTAGGCCTGGGCGCCCTTGGAGCGCAGATCGTAGAAGGCCACGGGCTTGCCGTGGCTGGGCGCCTCGGCCAGGCGGATGTTGCGCGGGATCACGGTCTCGAAGACCTTGCCGGGAAACGCATGGCGCACTTCGGCGGCGACGGCGGCCCCCAGGTTGGTGCGCTCCTCCGCCATGGTGAGCAGGATCCCGCCCAGCTGAAGCCGGGGATTCGGGCCCGCCTGTACTCGGCGGAGGGTCTCGGTCAGCTCCGCCAGTCCGTCCAGGGCGAAGAACTCGCAGGGCATGGGGACGATCACCTCGTCCGCGGCGCTCAGGGCGTTCAGGGTGAGCATGCCGAGGCTGGGCGGCGGGTCGATGAGGATGTAGTCGAAGCGATCCATGAGCGGGGCCAGTCCCTGCTTGAGCACCTGGAGCTGGGGCAGCTCGAAGAGTTCGAACTCCAGCTGGGCGAGGTCCTTCCCGGCCGGGATCACCTGCATCATGGGCACTTCGGTGCTGAGCACCAGGGCCTCAGCCGGCGCACCCTTCATCAGCGCATAGGAACCCGCCCGATGGTCAGGCTTGGGGAAGCCCAGCCCCGTCGTGCTGTGGCCCTGGGGATCGAAGTCCACCAGCAGCACCATCTTCTCCATCATCGCGAGCGACGCCGCGAGGTTGATGGCTGTCGTGGTCTTGCCCACCCCGCCCTTCTGGTTGGCCAGTGCCACCACTCTGGCATGCATCAGTCGGCTCTCGTCATCGCGCAGGCGCTGGTCAAACCAAGCATCTCGGCATCCCCTCGGGTGTGGAACACGCCAGTCTAGCAGGTCGGGTTCCACGGCGAAGCGCCGATGAGATCAGCGTCGCAACCCCGTGAAAAGTGAAGGATCTGGAGACACCACCCCGAGCCTGCAGACGGGTCCGGAAAGCCACAGGTTCCGCCAGCTTCCATCCGAGTCCAGATCCAGGTCCACTTGCACCGCCTCGCCACTGGCCGTGTGGAGGCGCCAGGCATGGACGCCCTCGGTGCTCGCCAGCCAGGCCGCCGCGACGGCACACCCGGTTCCGCAGCAGAGGGTCTCGCCCTCGACACCCCGCTCCCAGGAACGGATCCTGGCTTCGCCCGGCACCATGACCTCGACCACATTCACGTTGGCACCACCGGGTATGGCCGGGTGATGACGCAGTGGCGGGGCCAGGACCGGGAGGTTCACGCCGGCCACCGAGGGCACGCGAAGCACCAGCTGGGGATTGCCGATCCATCCGAATCCCGCGGGCAGATCGAGCGGCATGGGCGGCTCACTCAACCCGAATCCGACGCCCTCGGGCATGCGAATGCCGACCTCATTTCCATCGCGGCGGAGAAGGATGCTCCTGCCATTCGACAGGACCTCCACAAGGGGGCCTTGCGGGGCGCCTGGAAGCACCATCGCCGCCCTGCTACCATTGGAACAAAATGACTTAGAACCATCCTCATCCCAGTGTTCGAGCTCCCAGGTTCCCGGTTCCGGCCTTTGCATCAAAAAAAGGCCATCTAATCCAAAGCCCCGCCCCTTCGGGCATATGATTTTTGCATAATCTTCGCCAATACAATCTTTAACCTCGTCCTGCCAGAGGTAGCCAAAGACGTTCCCCGAGGCAGAGGCTAGATGGAGATCCAAGCTACCGCTCCCGGTTGCGGAAGGTGTACACGGTCTCGCCTTTTCTCGCATAACCCTGGCGGCGAGCCAGGGCCTCCATCACTTCCGGGTCCTTCGCCGCAAGCCGCTGGACCTCCTCCATCAGCTCCCGGTTGCGGCGGTTCAGCTCCACCAGGTGGGTCTTTGCCGCCCGCAGCTCAATCTCCCGCCTGCGCAGCTCGGGAAGGCCCTCCTGGGAGAACAGCATGGCCATCAGACAGAGGACCCCTGTGGCTCCGAGGACACCCCACAGGGTGGAGGACTTCAGAAGCCAGTTGGCGTTCATGGGGGGAGAAGTCTCCTAGCTGAGGCGGGATCCGAAAGCTTCACGACCCGCGTAGCGGGCGGCGGCGCCCAGCTCCCACTCGATCTGCAGCAGCCGGTTGTACTTGGCCACGCGGTCGGTGCGGCAGGGGGCGCCCGTCTTGATCTGCCCAGCCCCGGTGGCCACGGCGAGGTCGGCGATGAAGCTGTCCTCGGTCTCCCCGCTCCGGTGGCTGATGATGGCGCGGTACCCGGCCTTGTGCGCCATGTCCACGGCCCGCAGGGTCTCGGTGACGGTGCCGATCTGGTTCAGCTTGATGAGGATGGCATTGGCCACCCCCTCCTGGATGGCCCTGGCCAGGATGACGGGGTTGGTCACGAAGATATCGTCGCCCACCAGCTGGGTCTTGGCGCCCATGGCATCGGTCTGGGCTTTCCAGCCCTTCCAGTCGCCCTCGGCGAAGCCGTCCTCGATGGACACGATCGGGTGGCGGGACACGAGCCCCTGGTAGTACTCCACCAGCTGGGCCGGGGTCTTCTTGGCCCCGTCCAGGGCGTAGGTCTTGCCGTCGTGGAATTCGCTGGCGGCAGCATCCATGCCCAGGAAGACGTCCTTCCCGAGCTTGTAGCCGGCCTTCTTGACCGCCTCGCCGATGAGATCGAGGGCCTCCTCGTTGGAGCCCAAGTTCGGGGCGAACCCGCCTTCGTCACCCACTCCCGTGGCCAGCTTCCGGGCCTTTAGGACCCCCTTCAGGGCGTGGTAGACCTCGGCCCCCCAGCGCAGGGCCTCCCGGAAGTTCGGGGCCCCTACGGGCAGCACCATGAACTCCTGGATGTCCACGTTGTTGTCCGCGTGGGCCCCGCCATTGAGGATGTTCATCATGGGCACGGGCAGGAGCCTTGCCGTGGCCCCGCCCAGGTACCGGTAGAGCGGCATCTTGGAGGCCCGGGCCGCGGCGTCCGCCAGGGCCATGGACACGCCGAGGATGGCGTTGGCGCCCAGCCGACCCTTGTTCTCGGTCCCATCCAGGTCGCACATCAGCTCATCGAGCTCGGCCTGCTGGAAGGGATCCATGCCCAGCAGTGCCTCGGCCAGCTCGACATTGATGGCGTCCACGGCGCCCAGCACGCCCTTGCCCAGGTAGCGCTTCTTGTCGCCATCGCGGCGCTCGAGGGCCTCCCGGCTGCCGGTGGAAGCGCCCGAAGGGACGATGGCCTGACCGGTCGTCCCGTCGGAGAGTCGGACGCGCGCCAGCACGGTGGGATTCCCACGGCTGTCGAGCACTTCGAGGGCGGAAACCTGGTCGATGATATTCATGACGTCACCCAGCTCAGAGGGGCGCGCCAGCGCGCCCCTCTGATAGTAGCCAGGTTGTGTGACCCGGAAGGGGCCTACTTCTTGGCGGCCTTCTTCGGCGCGGCCTTCTTCACGACCTTCTTGGCGGCCGGCTTCTTGGCGGCAGCCTTCTTCGGCGCGGCCTTCTTCGGCGCGGCCTTCTTCACGGCCTTCTTCACGACCTTCTTGGCGACCGGCTTCTTGGCGGCGGCCTTCTTCGGCGCGGCCTTCTTCACGGCCTTCTTCACGGCCTTCTTCGGCGCAGCCTTCTTGGCGGCGGCCTTCTTCGGCGCGGCCTTCTTCACAGCCTTCTTCACGGCCGGCTTCTTGGCGGCGGCCTTCTTCGGCGCGGCCTTCTTGGCAGCCGGCTTCTTGGCGGCGGCCTTCTTCGGCGCGGCCTTCTTGGCAGCCGGCTTCTTGGCGGCAGCCTTCTTCTTCGGGGCGGCCTTCTTCGCCGGCTTCTTGGCGGCGACGGGTTCGGTGGTGGCGACCGGGTTGGTCAGTTCGGCCATGGGTGGCTCCTTTACGCCCTTTTGGGCGGGGTTGGAAGGGGTCGTGCGGGAAGATGGTTTCGCTTTAGCATTTTTCATGCCAGGCTCGACCGTTTCTTTCCGCTGGGTGGATATGCGTTCCTTGGCTGCGAGAGCAGCCGTGGGGGCTTGCGCCGCATCGGCGGCAGAGCCGGTCTTGCCCTTGGGCTTCGCGGCTTTTTTCGGGGGCTCCACGCCTGCCAGGATCTGGGCCAGGCGCTTGCCGGGATAGTAGTCATCGAGGAGGGCGTCGCCGATCAGCAGGCCGTGGACGCCGAGGGCCTCCATCTGCTTGATCTGCTCCAGACGGTGGATGCCCCCCTCGACCAGCTTAAGGCAGCTCTTGGGCACCTTCTTGACGAGGGCGACTGCCTGGTCCCAGGAGGCCTCCCAGGTGTCGAGGTTCCGCCCCACGGCACAGATGATGTCCGCGCCGGCTTCGACAGCCCGGCGCAATTCCGCCTCCGAGGTGACCTCCACTACCACGTCGAGACCCTTGCTGGTGGCGAATTTCAGCAGGGTCTGGAGGCGGTCCTGGGACAGCAGGGCAGGCATCAGGTAGATCGCGTCGGCCCCGAGGATCTTGCTCTCCTCGACCTGGTACTCCTCGAAAATGAACTCCCGCCGGAGCAGGGGCAGCTTCACGTGGCTCCGGACCTCGGAGAGGTGCTTGTCCTCGCCGAAGTAGAGGAACTTGTCGGTGGCCACCGAGAGGGCCCGGGCACCGTTTTCGGCCAGACTCTTGGCGTGAGTCGATGCCTTATAGGACTCCCGCACCTGTCCGCGCCCGGGATCGCCCCCAGCCACCTCACCTAAAATGGTGATTCCAGGCTGGCTGAGTTCTTCCTTGAGGGAGTGGTGACCCTTGTAAGCATCCTTCACCGCCACGGGGCCCCTCTGCTTCTTGATTTCCACATCCAGGGCCTTGAAGATGGCGACTTTCTTTAGCATTTCTGGCGCTCCAAATCTCAGATACCTCGCTGTTGGCTCTATGGGGAAGATGATCGTCCTTTTTTCCTCTAATTCAACATGAAACCAGCGATCCGGATGAGGTCAACAGAGAAATCCGAAAAATCTTCATTTTTTTTGACGCTACTTCCTCGGACCACCCCATTCGTTTCCCCCCCGCCGGGGTCGATCCGCCTCGGGCGTACGCGTCCCCCGGTGCCCATATCCAGGGGGTCTGCGAGCTATCTGGAATTCATGGATGCTCTGAAACACTTGCCACCAGCCACTCTCCGCATTTCGCGGCTGGGTTGGCCGCGACCTCTGCCGCGCACATGAGGAGCGGTTCCGGTCCGCGCGTGGAGGCCGTTCGAGCCCCTCTCGTGCGGTCCGACACAGCCGCCGCCTGCTACGCTTCAACTCGACCATCCACCCGGGGGTCCGTGCCGCGGCACCTTCGGAAACTGAAGCAAGCGCCGAGAGGTCCCCATGACGATCCACGTAGTCGACCATCCCCTCGTCCACCACAAGCTCTCGCTCATCCGCGATCGCAAGACACCCGGGAGCCTGTTCCGGGCCCTCATCGAGGAAGTGGGCCTGATCCTGGCTGCCGAATCGACGCGCACCCTGCCCACGGAGCCCGTGGTGGTGGAGACGCCGCTGGAACGCACCGGCACGCTGAGGCTGAAATCCCTCGACCCCGTCCTGGTGCCCGTGCTGCGCGCGGGTCTCGGCCTGCTGCCCTCCTTCCTCAAACTGCTTCCCACGGCGAAAGTCGGACACCTCGGCCTCTACCGGGACCATGACTCCCTGGTGCCTGTGCCCTATTACCGCAACTTCCCGCCGCTCCTGGAGGCGCGACCCGTCTTCGTCCTGGACCCCATGCTCGCCACGGGCGGAAGCGCCTCAGAGGCGGTCCGCCAGCTGAAGGCGGCCGGGGCCGTCAATCTTTCTCTCGTCGCCCTGCTGGCCGCTCCCGAAGGACTGGAGCGGCTCCAGGAGGACCACCCCGACCTGACCATCTACGTGGGCGCCGTGGACCGGCAGCTCAATGAGAAGGGCTACATCCTTCCGGGCCTGGGCGATGCCGGTGACAGGCTGTTCGGAACCGTCTAGACCTGCGGGCTCTCGGACATGCCCTCACCGTGGAAGAGCACGACCTCCCAGGCCCCTCGGATCTCACCCATCTGAGAGGAGACGAGCTCGAGGCGCCTGGCATCTCCCTGGGCTCCGGCCTCCCGGATCTCCCGGGCCCACCAGCCGTACAGGCGGACGAGATTCGCCACCAGCTCACCCCCCTCGGCGTGGTTCAGGCGACTGTTGAGCTCCTTGAGGATGGCGTCTACCCGTCGCAGGAAGTGGTCCTGGGCCAGCGCGTCCCCCTGCCGGATGGCTTCCCCGGCCTTGGCCAGGAAGCGCTGTCCTCCCTCCAGCAGCAGCACCACCACATGCTCAGGAATCTGCCCGGGCTCGACCAGACCTTCGGAGCCCTGGGGCATCGGCGCAGATGACATGGCTCGACCTTCCTTCAGACCACTCGATCTCTATTCGGCCGGATCCCGGGGAACCTGAATCGCCGCTCCCTGGTATGGCCCTGGGGCCGGGCCTGACCCTGGGGACCTGCCCTGGCGGCGCACTGGTAGACTCGGTCATCGCGTTCGACCGATTTCCTTTCGTGAGGCAGGCATGAGCCCAGCATCGGATAACTCCTCCCCCGTGGAAATCGTGGGGCTGGCGCCCATGGCGCACCGGATTATGCGGGGGGAGAACCTGGGGCATCTCCGCTGGCAGCTGGAGGCACACCTGGCCGAAGATCCGACGGACGCCGCCGCCTGGCTGGATCTGGGGATTCTCCTCGAGCTGTGCTTCTTCAAGGAGGAGGGGCTCGCCAGTCAGGCCAAGGCCCTCGCGCTGAACCGTGTATTCCGGGTGCCCTCGGCCGGGGCAGCGGACGGCCTGCATCTGCTCATGTTCGTGGGGCCCGGCGACATCATGGCCAATGTGCCGGTCCAGTTTCTCCTCGTGGGCTCGGACGTGACCCTGGACTTGGTCTTCGTCCAGCTCGGCCAGCCCCTCCCGGCGCTGCCGGCCCATGATCTCGCCCTGGTGGGCATTGGTGAATCCGATGCCAACCGCCCCCTGCTGGAGCAGCTGCGCCAGGACCTGGCGGGCCATCCGGTGCCGGTGCTGCTGGATCCGCTGAAGGTCCAGGCCCTGGCCCGGGACCGCCTCTGGCGGCTCCTCGAAGGGGTGCCGGGCCTGCTCATCCCCCCCACGGTGCGGACTTCCTTGAACGAACTGAAGGACCTGGTGGGAGGTCGGCGGACCCTGGAGGAACTCCTGCCGGGCGGCGCCTTCCCGGTCCTCCTGCGTCCCATGGATAGCCACGGAGGAAAGGGCCTGTCCCGGCTCGCCGGGCCCGATGAGCTCGCGGCCTACGTCGCCCAGGCCCGGAGCGGAGAATTCTACCTGTCGCGCTTCATCGACTACCGGGGTGCGGACGGCCTCTACCGGAAGCTGCGGGTCGCCCTCGTCGACGGCCGCGCCTATGCCTGCCACATGGCCGTGGCCGACCAGTGGATGCTGCACTACCTGAACGCAGGCATGGACGGCAGCCCCGCCAAGCGGGAAGAGGAAGCCCGTCTCTTCGCCAGCTTCGACACGGACTTCGCCGTCCGCCATGCCGGCGCCCTGGCGGCCCTGTGCGACCGGGCGGGGCTGGAATACTTTGCCATCGACTGTGCCGAGACCCGGGACGGGGAGCTGCTGATCTTCGAGGCCGATACCGCCATGGTCGTCCACGACATGGATCCTCCCAGCCTGTACCCCTACAAGGGGCCTCAGATGCAGCGGGTGTTCCAGGCCTTCCGGGACCTGCTCGGCCGCCACGCGGCTCCGAAATCCACGGAACCCTAGGCGGTACCGGAATCAGAGCCTCACAGGGCGAAGTCGGCGGCGTCCAGGATCGTCGAGTACTTGTCGATATAGAGATGAGGCGTGTCTCCGCAGATGAAGGAGGCCACGATGTCGCCGGAAGCGTTGCGCAGGCCGGCCCACCGGGCGGGGTCCTGCCTGCAGGACTCCAGGAAGCGGATGAGCCCCATCAGGGCGAAGCCGGAGCTGGGGCCGGCCAGGAGGCCCGCCCGGATCAGCCGCAGGCTGGCCCGGTAGCTCTCCTTTGTCTCCACTTCGACCCGGTGGATGCCGTCCTGCCAGTCGAAGCGAATCTCCGCCAGGCGCGCCTCGGTGCGCAGGCCCGGCACTGCGCTCCCGGGCGCGCAGAGACAGCCGACGACCTGCACCTTCGCCGAGACTGACTGGAAGGCCTCCCGGGCGCCCACCAGGGTGCCGGTCGTACCCATGCCCGCGCAGAAGACCGTCAGGGCCCCCTGGGTCTGGTCCCAGATCCCGGGCGCCGTCCACCGGGCATGGGCCTCCGGATTGCCGGGGTTCTCGTACTGGCCCAGGTTGACGAAGCCAGGTTCCTCCCCCTGGCTCCGGGCCTTCTCGATGGCAGTGGGTTGGCCCGGAACGTCCGTGCAGAGATCCAGGTGGACCCCCACGAGGTAGAGCAGCTCCTTCTTGACGAAGGCGAGGTCCGCGGGGACGAAGGAGTTGACTCCGGAAAGGCCGAAGGCCCGGCACTGCAGGGCCAGGGCCAGGGCCATGTTTCCCGAGGAGGCTTCCACCACGTGATGGACCTCCGAGACATCCCCCGAGTCCACGGCGCGCTGGAGCATCTGGAAGGCCGGGGCCCACTTCAGGTTCAGGGTGGGGCTGAGGTACATCAGCTTGGCGAAGATCCGGACCCTCTCTTCGGCGGGGAAGGGATTCAGGGGCGGGGGCAGGAGCACCAGCGGCGCGGGCGCGTGCTGGTCTGGATCGAAGAAGTCCCGGAGGGACAGGAACACATTATTGGTGGTGTCGCCCATTTCGGGACCCGTCATGGTGACTCCCTTCGCATCGGAAAATGGGTGGACAGCTCTCGATCCCTGGCAGCAGGCGGGTTCAAGTCGAGACTACCCGATCTTTTTCGGCCCCGATTCGCTGGGCCTGAATCATGGATCCCCCGAGCCGTCCGGTCACGACCGGCGGCCGTACTCGAGCACGGCGTCCACCAGGGCGTCGATGTCGCGGGCCTGGGTGCGGTGGTTCACGATGGCCGCCCGGATCACCAGGTTTCCTTCCAGCCGGGTGGTGGACGGCGCGGCGATGCCCGACTCGTGCAGGTCGGCCACGATGCGGGCGTTCAGGGCATCCGGATCCTGGCCCCGGTGGCGGAAACACACGATGTTGAGGGCCACGGGGGCCATGAGCTCCAGGGATGATTCGGCCCTCACCCGCGCCTCCAGGCGCCGGGCCAGGGCGCAGGTGCCTTCGATCATGGCGCCGAGCCGCTTCAGGCCATAGGTCCTGAGGGTGAACCAGGTCTTCAGGGCCCGGAAGCCGCGGCTGAGATCCGGACCGAAGTCACAGGGCCAGGGCGAGCCCGCGGCGAGACCCCGGGACTCCCGCTGGAGGTAGGCCGCCGGCGAGGCGAAGGCGGCCCGGTGGCGCTCGCCATCCCGGACCAGGAGGTAGCCCGCATCGTAGGGGACCTGGGCCCACTTGTGGAAGTCGAAGGCCAGGGAATCCGCCCGATCCAGTCCCACGAGAAGGGGCGCCAGGTTGGGGGCGAGCATCGCAAGGGCCCCAAAGGCCCCGTCCACGTGGAACCAGAGTCGCTGCCGAGCCGCCAGATCCGCCAGTCCCGCCAGGTCATCCACGGCGCCAGTATCCACCGTCCCGGCCGTGCCCACCACCAGGAAGGGGCGGAGGCCCCGGACCCGGTCCTCGGCGATGGCCACCTCGAGGGCGTCCAGGCGGATCCGCCCATCACCATCCACCGGAACGAGGCGCAGGGCCCCGCGACCCAGGCCGGCCATGTCCATGGCCCGGGAAACACAGCCGTGGACGGCGGCCGAGGCATAGGCCACCAAGCCGGCCTGGTTGGCTTCGGCCGGCAGGCCTGCGAGAGCCGTCTGCCGCGCCACCAGGAGACCCATGAAATTGGCCATGGAGGTTCCCGTCACGAAGAGCCCGCTGGCCGTGTCGGGGAACCCGAAGATCCGGCGGACCCAGCGCAGAACCTGGCGCTCCACCTCGATGGGCGCGTGGTCCCGGCCGCCGAGGTTGGCATTGAGCCCCCCGGCGAGCATCTCTCCCAGCATGCCCGCCAGATTGCCGCCCCCATGCACCCACCCCATGAAGCCCGGGTGCAGGTTGCCCGTGCCGTAAGGAAGGACCTGTTCGAGGAACTCCTGGTGCACCCTTCCGAGCGGGGTGGGTTCCAGGGGCAGGGGCGCGTCGAAGCCGGCCCGGACCGCGTCCGGCATGGGCCGCCACACGGGACCCGTCCGCAGGCCCTCGAGATGGTCAAGCATGTCGTCCAGCATGCGGTGGGCCTGGCGGCGCGCCTGCGGCCAGTCCTCGGGATCAAGGCCGGGGGAATCTGATTCCACATTCCGCATGTCATTCACCTCGGCACCCTGGGGTCAGGGCGGTCCTTCGACACAAGCTGATGCTCCTCGTACTTTCCACCCGGCAACGATCGGTAGGCTTAGCATCATCATTATGGGACCAGAGGGACCCGCGCCATGGAAGATGAACGGCTGCTGCTCGGCTGCCTCCCCCTGTTCAGGATGGACAGGGCGGGCACCGACATGACGGCCGTGGCCTCCCGCCTCCTGGACCAGGCGAAGAGGAACCTGAACGCCGCCAACTCGCTCATGGACCTCTCCTGGATCTTCACCTTCAAGGGCCAGTCCGACATGGCCCAATCCACCCAGGCCCTGGCCCTGAGCCTGGAGCGTCACTACACGCTTCCGCCCCGGGACGGTCCAGCGGGACTGCGCCTGCTCGCCCTGATGACGCCCGGCGACTACCTGGACAACACACCCGTCGAGTTCCTGCTCGAAGGTTCCGATGTCCAGCTCGACCTCCTGTTCCTGGGCCCGGGCGAGCCCTTCCCGGATCCGCTCCCGGCCCACGACCTGCTCCTCACGGCGGTCCGCGAGTCCGATGAGAACCTGCCCATCCTGAAGCTGATCGAGGAGCGCCTCGTCCGCCACCCGGAACCGGTGGTCAACGCGCCCGACCGCATCCCGCTGCTGGCGCGGGATCGCCTCGGCACCCTGCTTTGCGGCTCACCCGGCCTGGCGCTGCCCCCCACACAGCGGGTCGACCGGCCGGGGCTCCACGACTTCGCCTCCAGGCCGGCGCTGTTCCCGCTCATCGCCCGGCCCGTGGGGGCCCACCGGGGCCAGGGCCTCCGTAAGTTAGAGGATGCCTCTGACCTGGAAGGCTACCTCCAGGACACCGCCGCATCCGAGTTCTACGTCTCCAGCTACGTCGACTACCGCAGTCCTGACGGTTTCTTCCGCAAATACCGGATCGTCCTCATCGACGGACGGCCCTACGTCGCCCACCTGGCCATCGCCGAACACTGGATGGTCAACTACGTCAACGCCGACATGGAACAGAGCCCCTGGAAGCGCGCCGAGGAGGCGGAGTTCATGGCCCAGTTCGACGAGGGGTTCGCCAGGCGGCATGCGACGGCCCTCGGCGCCATCCACGAGCACCTCAGGCTCGACTACGTGGTCCTCGACTGCGCCGAAACCAAGGAGGGCCAGCTGCTCCTCTTCGAAGCCGACAGCGCCGCCATGGTCCACGCCAACGACCCCACAGACCTGTTCCCCTACAAGCAGCCCCAGATGAATAAGGTATTCGCAGCTTTCCACAGGATGTTGGCGGCCCGCCGAACTCCAGCGCCCCAGGTCAGGGCACATTCGTAAGATCCGTGGGGTGAAGTACAATTACCCTCACCAGTTCCCGAGCCTATCTATTGTCAAGATTGCCAGGGGATCCCCCCGATAAGAACTCGGGCAAGCCTGAGGAGTGCATGAATGAAGGTCATGATCCTGGCAGGAGGACTGGGGACGAGACTCTCGGAAGAGACCATCGTCAAGCCCAAGCCCATGATCGAGATTGGGGGCCAGCCCATCCTCTGGCACATCATGAAGATCTACGCCCATTACGGGTTCAAGGAATTCCTGGTGGCCCTGGGCTACCGGGGAGAGATGATCAAGGACTACTTCATGCGGTTCCATGCCATGGCCGCGGACCTCACCGTGGACATGGCCAGCGGCCAGAACACGGTTCACGACGGTCAGAAGCTCGATTGGCGGATCCACCTGGTGGATACCGGCGACCAGACTCAGACGGGGGGCCGGGTGAAGCGCCTGGGGGCCTGGCTTGGCGATGACCAGACCTTCCTGCTCACCTATGGCGATGGCGTGGCGGACATAGATATTGATGCCCTGGTAAAATTCCACCGGGCCCATGGGAAATTGGCCACGGTGTCGGCGGTGCGCCCACCGGCCCGGTTCGGCGGCCTGCGCATGAAGGGCGACCAGGTGACCCACTTCGCTGAGAAGCCCCAGACAGGGGAAGGCTGGATCAACGGCGGTTTCTTCGTCCTGGATCGCCGCGTGCTCGGCTACATCGAAGGAGATGATCAACCCTGGGAAGGCAGCCCCATGGAACGGCTCACCCGGGAGGGACAGCTCATGGCCTACCGCCATGAAGGGTTCTGGCAGCCCATGGACACCCTTCGGGAGAAGCACTTGCTTGAACAATGGTGGGCTGCGGATCAGGCCCCCTGGAAGGTATGGCCATGACGGACTGGAAGGGGCGGATCGTCCTTGTCACGGGTGCCACCGGGCTCGTGGGCTCCTGGCTCAGTCGGCGCCTGCTGGCGGAGGGGGCCCAGGTCGTGGCCCTGGTGCGCGACTGGAACCCCCAGCGGGAACTGATCCGCAGCGGGGATGTGGCGCGCTGCTCGGTGGTCTCCGGCCGGCTGGAGGACGTCGCTACCCTGGAACGGGCCATCGCTGCCTTCGGGGTCGACACCGTGTTCCACCTCGGGGCCCAGGCCATCGTGGGCACGGCCCTTCGCAGCCCCTTGGCCACCCTGGAGACCAACCTGCTGGGCACGGCCAACCTGCTGGAGGTCTGCCGCCGCCACCAGGACCAGGTGAAGTGCGTGGTGGTCGCCAGTTCGGACAAGGCCTACGGCACGGCCGAGGTGCTGCCCTACACCGAGGCGATGCCACCCATGGGCCGGGCGCCCTACGACGTCTCCAAGAGCTGCACGGACCTGCTGGCCCAGTCCTATGCGGCCACCTACAGCCTGCCTGTCACCGTGGCGCGCTGCGGAAACATCTATGGCGGCGGCGACCTCAACTGGAGCCGCATCGTGCCCGGTACCATCCGCCTGGTGCTGGGGGGGCAGGCGCCCCAGATCCGTTCCGATGGCACCTTCACCCGGGATTACATCCACGTGGACGATGTGGTGGATGCCTACCTCGCCCTGGCGAACCGGATCGAGCAGGAAGGTGTGCGCGGCGAAGCCTTCAACTTCAGCCCCGAAGAGAGGCTCAGCGTGCTTGGGCTCACCTCGCAGATCCTGGAAATCATGCATCGCAAGGACCTGCAGCCCGTGATCCTCAACAGCGCCCAGGCCGAGATCAAGGACCAGTACCTGGATTCATCCAAGGCTCGGCGGGTCCTCGGCTGGCAGCCGAAAGTCCTGTTGCAGGAAGGACTCGAGCGCACCGTGGCCTGGTACCGGAATTATCTCGGAGCCCAGGCGTGAGCGCCGAGGACCTCCGGAAGCAGATCCTCGGGCTGGTGGCCGAGTACTACCACGCCAATTGGCCCCCCCAGCCCTTTGTGCCCGGCCAGAGTCCCGTACCCGTGAGCGGCAAGGTCTTCGACGAGAAGGACGTCCAGAACCTTGTGGATGCCAGCCTGGACTTCTGGCTCACCACGGGTCGGTTCGCCCAGACCTTCGAGGAGCGCTTCGCGGCCTTCATGCAGCAGAAGCATTGCCTGCTGGTGAACTCCGGCTCCAGCGCCAACCTGCTGGCCCTTACGGCATTGACCGCGCCCGAGCTCGGGGTGCGGCGCCTCCAACCCGGCGATGAAGTGATCACCTGCGCCACGGGCTTCCCCACCACCGTCAATCCCATCCTTCAGAATCAACTGGTCCCAGTGTTCCTGGATGTCCACATCCCCACCTACAACATGGACGTGAGCCACCTGGAGGAAGCCGTCGGCCCCCGAACGAAGGCCATCATGCTGGCTCATACACTCGGGAATCCCTTCGACCTCGACGCAGTCATGGCCGTTGCCCGGAAGCATGACCTGTGGGTCATCGAGGACTGCTGCGATGCGGTGGGAGCGACCTATCAAGGGAAGATGGTGGGCACATTCGGCGACCTGGCCACCTGCAGTTTCTACCCGGCCCACCACATCACCATGGGCGAGGGGGGCGCCGTGCTGACCTCAATTCCGCTTCTGAAGAAGCTCGTCGAGAGCTTCCGGGACTGGGGAAGGGACTGCTGGTGCGAGCCGGGCCATGACAACACCTGCCGCAAGCGCTTCGATTGGCAGCTGGGTGGCCTGCCCCACGGCTACGACCACAAGTACACCTACAGCCACATCGGTTACAACCTCAAGGCAACAGATATGCAGGCAGCGATCGGCGTCTCCCAGCTGGACAAGCTGCCGGGGTTCATCGCAAGCCGGAATGCCAACTTCGCCCATCTCCTGGACAGGCTGAGGCCCCTCGAGGAGCACCTCATCCTGCCGGAATCCCTGCCAGATTCGCACCCCAGCTGGTTTGGCTTCCCCCTCACTCTGCGCGAGGGTGCTCCCGTCACACGCAACCAGCTCATACAGCACCTGGAGGACCAGCAAATCGGCACCCGGCTTCTCTTCGGGGGCAACCTGCTGCGGCAACCGGCCTTTCAAGTCATACCCCACCGCATCGTGGGAGGATTAGTGCAGGCTGACCTGGTCATGGATCGAACTTTCTGGCTTGGCGTATGGCCCGGGCTCGATCATCCGAGGCTCGAATTCATGGTCTCCGCGATTGCGGATCTTCTGCGATGAAGCCAGACCGGGTACCAAGAAGGAACCCTCTCTCGGCCGATTTGGACTGGGTTCTGGCCAGGCTGGAGCGTCCCCTCAGCGCACTCCGTGGGCGCCGAATATTCATCACCGGTGGTACCGGGTTCATTGGTACCTGGCTTCTGGAATGCCTGGCCTGGGCAAATCAACACCTGGATCTCGGTGTATCCGCCCTCATCCTCAGTCGTAACCCGGATTCATTTCTGGAGAGGAAGCCTCATCTGGCTCTGAATCCAGGCTTCAAGTTCCACCAAGGGGATGTGCAGCATTTCGACTTCCCGAGCGGCCGCTTTTCTCAGGTGCTTCACCTAGCCGCCACCCCTGCAGAAGCGACCTTCCGCAACGTGGAACCCCTCGCCAAGCTCGACCTCCAGGAACGAGGGATGCGACGGACCCTTGATTTTGCTCTGCACTGCGGAGCAGAACAGGTCTTCTTCGCGAGTTCGGGCTGTGTGTATGGCACCCAGCCATGGAGTTTGACCCATATCCCAGAGGATTTTCCCGGTGCTCCTGACCCTCTGGAACCAGCGCAGGCCCTGGGACACGGCAAGCGCATGGCCGAGTTCCTGGGCTCGGCCTATGCCGCCAAGCATGGCCTTGAGGTGAAGATCGCTCGAGGTTTCAGCTTTGTGGGCCCGGGCCTACAGATGGACTTGCAGTATGCGATCGGCAATTTCATTCTCAATGTCCTGCGCGGAGAGAACATCCAGGTCAGGGGCGATGGCACCCAGCGCCGCTCCTATCTCTATGCAGCCGATCTTCTGGTCTGGCTATGGACGATCTTCCTGGAAGGGCGATCCTGTCGGCCATATAACGTGGGATCAGAACTGGACCTCTCCATCAAGGAATTGGCTGAGACAGTCGCCCGGACCCTTGGCGCCAAGGGGTCGGTCGAAATTGCCGGCTTCCCCCAGCCTGGGCAGCCATCGGACAGGTACGTTCCCTGCACCCTTCGGGCTCGCAGTGAACTAGGACTTGAGGAGTACACTGATTTGTCGATAGCCATTGTTAGGACAGCGGAATACTGTGCCCAGTCAGGCCGGTTCTGATCCAACTCAAGCAGGAACTGGGGGGTAGCTCATGTTGGACCAGGATAAGAAGCACTTGGAAGGCGACAAGCGGCGGAAGCTCCAGCATGAGAAGCCCTACGTCTACGACAAGATCATGAAGTTCGAGGAGAAGCTGAAGCGCGGCGAGAGCATCGCCATCATTCAGTTCCAATACAACTACGCCTGCAACTTCCTGTGCGACCACTGCTCCATTAAGGGCTTCCAGGGCAAGCAGGACAAGCCTTCCTTCACCATCGAGGACGTCAGAAACCTCTCCCGGCAGGCCGATGAGCTGGGCCTGGGGCGTTTTGTGATCACCGGCGGGGAGCCCCTGGTCTTCAAGGATTTCGACGCGCTGGTGGAAGCCATAGATCCCCAGAAGTTCTACATCAACTGCGACACCAATGGCTGGTTCCTGGATGATGCCAAGGCCCGGCACCTGAAGGCGATCGGCGTGGACCGCATCCAGTTGAGCATCGACAGCCTGGACGCGGAGGCCCACGACGCGTTTCGGAAGGCCCCGGGCTCCTATGACCGGGCCATCCGGGCCATCGAGGCATCCCAGAAGGCAGGGCTGGATATCTTCATCCAGACCGTGGTGACCAAGCAGCGGCTTCACTCGGAGGAGTTCGTCCGCTTCGTCGAATACTTCAATGGCTGGGGCCTCAACGTGTTTGTCACCTACGCAAAGCCCGTGGGAGCCTGGGAGGGCAACACGGATGTGATCGTGGACCGGGATGACATGGACTACATGCGGGAACTGGAAAAGAAGTACAACCTGTGCACACATCTCTCGCCCGCCTATGGAATCGACATGGGCTGCATCGCGGTGAAGGGCATGATCTCGGTGACCCAGTACGGCGACGTGCTGCCCTGCCCCTACATGCACACCTCCATCGGCAACGTCTTCCAGGAGCCGCTGAAGGAGATCATCCAGCGGGGCTTCGACATCAAGTACTTCGGCGAGTACCAGGACACCTGCCTGATCGCCGAGGACAAGGATTTCATCGTCAACTACATCGAGAACCGCATCTACGGGAAGCCGCTTCCGGTGCCTTGCGCCGAGGTCTTCACCGAAGCCGACCGCACCCAACGGAAGTTCAACTTAGACCTGTGAGCGGGATCCCATGAAGGCCATCAACGTCAATGGACAGGCCCCTGGTGGCACGAGGACCCGGCTGGCGGAGGTCCTGCCCCTGGACACGCCCTACGTGGTCCAGATCTTCCCCATCTATGCCTGCAACTTCCGATGCAGCTACTGCGTCTTCTCCACCGAGATGGAGCAGCGCAGCTTCATCTCGGACAAGGTGGTCATGGAGATGGCCCTGTACGAGAAGTGCATCGATGGGTTTCTCCAATTCCCGAAGAAGCTGAAGACCCTGCGTTTTGTGGGCATGGGAGAGCCTCTGCTGCACAAGGGCATCGCGGACATGGTGGCCTTTGCCACACAGCGGGGCGTGGCCGAGCGCACCGAGATTTTGACCAACGCCTCCTTGCTCACCCCAGTGATGTCCGATGCCCTCATCTCGGCGGGATTGACCCGCTTGTCCATCTCACTCCAAGGCATGAGCGCCTTGAAGTACAAAGAGGTCTGTGGTGCGGACATCGATTTCGATGAACTGGTCCATAACATCCAGTACTTCTACGAACACAAAGGGCATGGCCAACTCTACGTCAAGGTCATCGACTGCGCCCTGGATGGGGAGGACGAAGAGGCCGCGTTCTACGCGCGTTTCGGGAATATCTGCGACCTCATCTCCGTCGAACATGCGGGCCCCATTTTCCCCTTCGTGGACTACAAGGATGTCCTGAAGGGGACGGAACGATCCCTGACTCAGTTCGGGCGCGAACCCGTTGAATCGAAAATTTGTCCCCAGCCCTTCTTCACCTTCCAGATCAATCCCGATGGCAAGGTGGTGCCCTGCTATTCCATCGTCTACCCCGAGATCCTGGGCGACTGCAACACCGAGTCCGTCCTGGACATCTGGAACGGTGAAGCCTTCCAGGCCTTCCGAAGATCCATGCTCCTCAAGGGTAAGGACTGTTGCACGGTCTGCCGTGAGTGCGAGATCAACGCCCATCGCTGCTTTGAAGAAGATTCCCTGGATGCTGATGCTCAACGACTCCTTCGCCTGTTCGATTGACCCCCTGATCCCTGCCTGGAGATTCGTTGCTCATGATCCTGTCGCCCGATGAACACGACCGTACCAGGCCTATGGTCAGCATTATTGTTTACAACTATAACTATGGGAGGTTCTTGCGCGAATGTCTGGACAGTGTATTCAAGCAGACCTACAGCAATATCGAAATCCTGTTTTCGGATAATGCCTCCGATGACGACTCCTGGGAAATCGCCCTCGAGTATGTCCGGCGATATCCCGGAGTCATGACGGTGACCAGGAATCGGCGGAATTTCGGCAGTGATGCCAATTTCGCCAATTGCTGGCTTAACGTGCGTGGCAAATACCAAGTCACTCTTTGCTCCGACGACGCCTTGGCTCCCACCTTTGTCGAGAAGTGTCTTTCCGTTCTCGAAGTCCATGAGGACTGTGCCTTCGCTATGGTCCACCGGACCATTGTCAACAACATGGGGGAACTCGAGCACGAAGCGCCCTTCTACAACCAGTCCTGCATCATTCCAGGATCGGAGCAGGCCGCTGTCTATATGATGGCTGCTGTGAATCCAAGCATCTCTCAAGTCATGTACAAAATGGTCAAGCTCCACGGTAATAAGGGGTCGAGGGGAATCGCGACGCGTTGGTACGGCAACCGGCTCCTGGATTTCAAACTGTGCCGAGAGAATTCCATGGCCTACATTCAGGACCCGCTGCTCTTGCACAGGGTCCATTCAGCCAACGATTCTACGAAAGCCGCCGAGTCCCTGCTGGAAATCATCGGCCCCTTTGTCCTCCAGCATCAGTTCGCAGAGATCGCCTCGGAAAGCCTGCTGGATAAGACGGCTGCCCGCCTGCCCCAGGCCATCGAAAAACTCGGAAGCCTCTGCATCCGGTACTGCACCCGTTTTCTGCTGCAGGACAAGGAACGCATAGCACGCCGCTACTTCCATCTGGCAGTGGCCATCCACCCAGGCCTGCTGGAGGACGCTGTTCTTAAGCAATTGCAAGCTTTCTGGTCGGCCAGTGAATCTGAACGATGCCGCATCCTGGAAATGCTACGTAGCACCGTGGATCTCACCAATCGCACTTGTTCCTATGATCCACCCCCGGGCAGCCAAGCCATAGATGTGGAGGCCCTCGTAGGTAACATGCCGTGGACTTCTGCATGACACATCTTAAGGCGAAAAAGGTCGCTCCTGTCCGCATTCCGGATGGGGCCACCCTCTGCCTATTCGGCCTGGGCATCCTGGCCTGGGAATGCTACCCCCAGATCGTGCAGATGCTGGGGCGGGAACCGGACTACCTGTGCGATAACGACGCCTCGAAATGGAACACGCGCCTCCGGGGCGTGACCTGCATCTCTCCTGCGGATCTGGCGGCGCTGTCGGATGTCTTCGTGGTAGTCGCCTCCAAGGCCACGGAGGCGATCCTGGCCCAGGTGAAGGCTCTGGGCCTGCACCGCGTGGCCATCGTGGACTACGAGCGGGCCTACGATCGGGTCCGGTGCATCCGCGAAACGGATGGCAGTCCAGCACCTTCGATCGGTCTGCTCTCGGTCATGGATCGATGGGTGATGATCACCGGAGCCAGTCGCGGTTTGGGACGCCTCATCGCCCTGGATATGGCACGGCGCGGGGCAAACCTGATACTTCTGGCCCGGCGCGATGGCCACCTGGATGGGGTCGCCAGCCTTTGCGCTCCCCATGGCAAGGATGTCATCCGCGAATCCGCCGAGTTCTCCGACCCCGCGCAGATAGAGGCTTGCCTGAATAAGCTGGTGCGGGCCGTGCCCCGGATCGATATCGTCTTCAATAATGCGGGCATCTCCCCTCCCAGCGCCCCCGGGTTCTGGAAAACGCCAGCGGAAGACTACCTCACCGCCTTCCAGGTCAACGCGCTGGCCCCTATTCTGATCAGCCAGACCCTGATCCCGGGCATGCGCCAGCGGGGTTTCGGAAGGATCATCCATCTGACCAGCAGCATCCGGAACCGCATGGACGAGATGGCCTATGCTTGCAGCAAGGCGGCCCTGGACAAGTTCGTGTACGATCTCTCCTTCGACCTCGCCGGGACCGGGGTCATGGTGAGTCTCGCGGATCCCGGCTGGCTGCGCACGGATATGGGCGGCGGGCAGGCACCCCATGCGGCTGAAAGTGCCCTGCCCGGCGTGCTGATGGGGGCCCTTTTGAATGCGGATGTGAACGGCCGCTGCTTCTCGGCGCAGGATTACGCGGGACTGGATCTGGAGGACGCTGCGCGCAAGGCGTGCCTGCTGCTCGGCCTTGCGGAGGCGCAATGAGTAAGGAACATTCGCAGATCAGCCATCGGCGCATGGAACTGCACACCGCCGTGCCCCTGGAAACGCCTCTGGTGGTCTACATCGAGCCCTCTGGCTACTGCAACCTGAAGTGTGGCTTCTGCCCCGTGGGTCTTGAAGGTGAGCAGCTCAAGAAGGCCCTGATGCCCTACGAGCTGTTCACGAAGCTCATCGATGATCTGGCCGCCTTCCCCGCCAAGGTCAAGCTGCTGCGACTCTGCGGCAACGGCGATCCCCTGGTGAACAAGCACCTGGTTCGGATGCTGCGCTACGCGCGGGAAAAGGGCGCCTCCGAGCGCATTGAGATGCTCACCAACGGCCTGCTGCTTACCAAGGAACTGATCCGGGAACTGCCGAAGGTCCTCGATCGCATCATCATCTCCATCGAGGGCCTCTCCGCCACCGACTACCTGGAGACCTGCAAGACGGCCATGAACTTCGAGGTCTTCAAGGGCAAGCTCCAGGCGCTCTACCAGGCGCGGGGCCGCTGCACGATCCATCTCAAGATCCATCACGGCGCCATCAAGAACGAGGCGGACGCCGAGACCTTCCGGGCCATGGTGGAGCCCTGCAGCGACGAGCACTACATCGAAAAGCTGGTGCCCATGTGGCCCGAGCTGGACTCGGAGCTCTTCACGCAGGAATTCCGCTGGGAATCCGCCACCGTGCAGCCCCGGAAAGTCTGCGCCCAGATCTTCAAGGGCATCCAGGTCCAGGCGGATGGCGAAGTGGTGCCCTGCTGCGTGGACTGGAAGCGCGTCAACCTGCTTGGCGATTTGAACCACCAGACCCTGGCGGCGATCTGGAAGGGTGCCCGGCTCCGGGCCCTGCAGATCCGGCACCTCTCCGGCCACAAGCCGGAGCTGAGCCCCTGCCAGAGCTGCACCATGAACGACTATTGCGAATACGACAACCTGGATGAGCATGCAGCCCAGTGCCTGCAGCGCCTTCGCTTCAAGGAATCGGAGAGCTGATTCGCTGAGATTCAGTTCATTTGAAATTCAACGCTGTGACCTTGCAGCTCAACTTCGAGGATTGAAATGAATTCAGCTCTGGAACAGATCCTGCAGCGCATACACGAGACTCAGGGCTGTCCTGGATTTCTGGATGTCCTGTTCCGGGAGAACAAGGAGTTGGTACAGCAAGGTACACCCGTGGTTCTCTACGGTGCCGGTGCGTGCGGCGCGGAACTCTGTTCGACGCTCAGAATTCATGGCATTCGACCGGTTTGTTTCTGCGACAGTGGCGAATCCCAATCCACAACCTACTGTGATATCCCGTTAATTCCCTTTGATACACTGACTTCCATCTACCGAGACGCTTTGATCGTCGTAGCCTCACATAAATTTCAAAAACAGATTACAGATCGACTGTTGGATGAGGGTTTCTCAGCCGACCGAGTTCACTGCAAACCCTCTGATACAGACTCATCCTTGGTGTACATGTATTCAATGGTGGGAACCCATGCCTTGATTGAGAGCTATCAAATCGTATCCAAACCCAAAAACGTGCTGCAGATCTATAAGGACCACCAGGAAGATATTCAAGCGGCCTACAATCTGCTTTCGGACGACCACTCCAAGGGATTATTCATCTCTAAGCTGGCCCTGCTAGCATCCGAGGGCCGTTTCGAACTCTTCAAGGCCTTCATCCAGACCTACAGCCAGCCCTTACTCGAATTCGGGTGCGGCAATTACGAGGGCACTCCAGAGGATTACTACTATTTCAATAACGATGTGCTGACGCTAGCCGAGGGCGAAGTTCTGATCGATGTGGGCGCCTATGATGGCGATACGGTGGAAACCTTTGTCAAAGCCTGTGAAAAGAGGGGGGTTCATTATCGGAGTATTCACGCCTTCGAACCGGACCCGCATTGCTATCAGGCTTTGCTCACGAATACCAAGGGTCTATCGAATATCGTCTGCCGTCCCCTGGGCGTATGGTCTCAAAGCCAGACACTCCGATTCAATTCCTCGGAAAACGCCCTGCACGATCAGGCTGGGGCCATTGATCACACGGGCAATATCGAGATCCAGGTTGTCAGCCTCGATGACTATCTTCAGGACGTGAAGCCCACCTTCATCAAGATGGATCCAGGTGGGAACGTCATAATGCAAGCCCTCGAAGGTGCTTCTCGAACCATCTCCTCATGCAAGCCCAAACTGGCGCTGGGAGCGTACCACGGGCCCAAGTCCATGTTTGAAATCCCTCTTTTGGTGAATCGTCTCTGTCCGGATTACCGGATCTTTCTTCGGCACAATACGTTTCATTTATGCGACACGGACCTTCTCGCCACGCTTTGACGGGTCCTCTTACTCAGGATTGATTCGGACCCGAAACCAGGTACCTCCCATGAGCCACGCAGATCCACTCCGCCAACTCCTACAGCGGGAGTCCTTCCCCCCGGAGGCCTTCTCGCTGGCCCAGGCCTTCGGCACGCGGCCCCTCATCGTCTATGGCGCCGGGGAGTGCAGTCACTGGTTCTTCGAGATCGTCCTGAAGATGCACGGGTACCGGCCCACGGCCATCCTAGATCGCCGTTTTCGCCTCGGGGATGCCGTTGACGGAATCCCGGCCTTCGCGCCCGAGGATTTTCATCCCAGCCCGGAGCAGCAGCGGCAAGCCGTCGTCATCCTCTGCGTGGGCACCCAGGCCCATCACGAGGAAATGGCTCGGAACGCCAGGGCGATGGGCTTCCAGCATGTGATCTCGCTGCGGGATGTTTACGAGGTCCACAACCCCTTCCAGCTGCCCCTTGCACTGCGGGAGCGGGGCTTCGCCTACTACCGGCACTCCGAGGCAGCGATCCTCTCCGCCTACGAACTCTTCGCCGACGATCTCAGCCGCGAGATCTACGTGAAGTGCCTGGAAACGCATTTGACGCGGCGGCCCGTAACCCTGCCCATGCGTCCCCGGCCCGAGCAGTACTTCCCCACGGATGTGCCCCTGGCCCGGGGCCACGCCCGCTTCGTCTGCTGCGGCGCCTACGACGGCGATACCATCCGCCTGCTGCAGGCCACGATGGGCAAGGTCGAGACCATCGCGTGTTTCGAGCCGGAGCCCCTCATTTTCCAACGCCTCGTCACCTACCTCCAGGCTCACAAGCTCGAGCTGGCCGATACGATCCTGGCCTTGCCCTGCGCGGTGCACAGCCATGATGGGCAGGCGCGGTTCCTAAGCGGCACGGGGCTGGGTTCGCGCATTTCCGAACAGGGCGACGCCTGGGTGCAGTGCCTCACCCTGGATCACGCCTTTCCGGCCCTGGATCCCACCTTCATCTGCATGGACGTGGAGGGCGTCGAGCTTGAGGTCCTGAAGGGCGGTGAGCGCCTGCTGCGCGAGCACCGGCCGGATCTGGGCGTCTGCGTCTACCACTCGCCCAACCACCTCTGGGAGATCCCGCACTTCCTGCATGACTTGGATCTGGGCTACCGCCTGTACCTGCGTAACTACACCACGTACACCAGCGAGACCGTGCTGTACGCCACCACCTAGGACAGCGCCCTCAGCTTGGGCACGATGCCTTCGGGGCGGATCTCGAAGTCGGGCACCAGCACCTCCTGGACGAAGGGGTAGGCCTCCCGGATTGTCCGGTGGATATCGTCCTTCCGGCTCAGGGCCGTGATGATGACCGTGCGGATCTCCTTCTGGCCGAGCAGGGCCGCGGAGTGGACTTCCTTGTCGCAGATCCGCAGGCCATGCAGCGAGGCATTGCCATCCAGCAGGATGTAGCGGTCGGAGGCAAGCTCCGGGTAATGGTTTATCAGTTTGAAATAGATGCCGCCGGCCCCCCACAACGCGATGGTTCCAGCCTTCGGTACCTCTTCAGTGAAGGGGTCTGGAAGATGCGCGGCCTTCTCAAAGGGATCCAGGTGATTCACGGTGCCGCAGGAAGGGCATACGGGAACCAGCGAAAACCAGAAAGGCACACTCAGCGTTTCCCTTCGGTTGCATTTTCGGCAGTCAAACTCGATTTTGCAGACACCTTCTCTTGACACCTCCTGGACCCGAAAAGGCCCCGCCGGAACGCGGGGACCCAATCGCAACTCCGTAATGGTCGATAACATCTCCTTGAATTGAACATCGGACAGCTTTGAGATATTGAGGACGGGGCACCCGTCCTTCAGGAACTGCTCCCGATCCTGGATCAACCCTTTCTTGCAGGCTTGTTTGTATATCGGCGTGCCAGGAAAGGCGATCATGGGATCCAAGGGGAACAAGAATCGTTCCTTGTGCTTGTGGAAGAAGGTCAAGGAATTGGAGAGCGTCTCGCTAGTTTCATTGGGATCGCCAAAAATAAAATTGGCTTGAAGGTGGATATTGGCCTTCCAGGTGTTGTCCAAAGCGGTTTCGATCTGTTCGACCGTAATCCCCTTCCGCATGCTCTTGAGCACAGAATTGTCGGCGCTTTCCAAACCGTAGTTGACGCTGGAACAACCGGCTTCCTTCATCTCCTGCAGCATCTCGAAGTCGGTGGCATCCGAAACACGGAGTGAACAGCCCCATGAAATTCCGCGTTCCTTGATCGCCGTGCAGAACTCAAGCACACGCTCCCGCGAACTGGCAAACAGGTTGTCCGCCAAAGCCAGACTCCGGGGATGATAGTGGCTGATCTGCATATCGATCTCGGCGATGATGTTTTCCATGCTCCGCTGCCGGTATTTATGACCCGCAGGTCGAAAGCAGAACGAGCAGGCATAGGTGCAGGACCGACTGCAGGTGATGACCGCCAGTCCTGTATCAGCCACGAATCGGCCATAATCGAAGCCATCAAAATCGGGGAGCGGAAGTTCATCCAGATGACCTAATTCTTTTCTTCGGGGCGTGACGGTCAGCCCTTGGTCTGTCTTGAATACCAGTCCGTGAATATGGCGATAGTCCTTGCCGCAATCCAAGGCCTCCGCAAGTTCGCACAGGGTATCCTCGCCTTCGCCGATCACTCCGATATCCGCATCCAGGACGCGCATGGCGGGTTCCGGGTCGGCACTGATGATGCCTCCACCAACGACGCAGAGAATTCGAGGATCGATCGCACGAACGACGTCGATGATGACCTTTATTTTTGTCCAGTCACGGCTCAAACCGCCCGTACACATGACATCGATGTGGTTCTCCTCGATCAGGTCTCTCAGAACCGTCGTGATTTCACCCTGCACGTAATCGAGATTGGCCGTAAAAACCCTGTGCCCAGCCTTTTTCATGCTGGCCGAGACATACGCAATTCCAACCGCGAAGACATGGAAGTACTGGTCCTGGGAGGTCGAAAGCCCGCGCGGCATGAGAAGCAGGTAATTCAAAAGATTCCCCCAAATATCTCAGGATTGCTCGGAGCCTCATTTAACAGGGTGCAGAGAGAATGGCCACGCATGCATCTTGACTTGCATATTGCGTGATGGTTTGAAAAATTGCACTTCGATGGGTTTCCGGCGCTGCCACGAGGATCACGTCAGGAGCCAAATCGCCAATTTCCTCATAGCCATGGACGAGTATTCCTTCGATGCGTTTTCCATGTAGGACCCGATCCCTATCCACAAAAGCCACGATGTCCGCCCTTTTGATTTCGGGATCCGCCAGCAAGCCTATGGCATCGGCACAGGCCGGAGCAATGGCCACGCGTTTATCCGTAAGATCCCATGGAAGAGCCTCTTGTCCAGGCAGGGAGAGCCGCAAAGGTGAGGTCGAAAATTGGCTTGACTTTATGTATTCGGACCGGCTGTTCACACCAGTTTCATGGTCCGCCGAATGCGAGAAATCTAGAAGACGGAATCGTTCGATTTCTGCAAGAGCCCGTTCCAATAGCACTCGCCCATGACGACTCACCAACGCTAGGTGTCGTCTCGCAAAATGCTCCGTATCGATTCCGTTCTTTTCGAGGAGCAAATACATCTTCGCGTAGGCGGCAATATGGCTCGAGTAGTCCAGTTCACCGAAATCCTCAGAATCACCTGCGAGTCCCCTCAAGGGTTCAAAGTCGAAGGTCAGCCATACCTTTTGTGGGCGAACAACGCGCATTGCCTCGACAAACCCAACAACATCTTCATCTCCGCAATTGCCGTCGCAGAAAATGTACTTCACGGCGAGATTCCCGCCTCCCTGTGATCCAGCCTCCGCATACTTCTTCAGATTCCCGACCACTTGATGGAAATAGTCTCGTTGCTTGATGCGTAAAAACGAAGACTGGGTCCCACAATCCAAAGAAGTACAGACCCAGCGGATGCACTCATTCGCTAGTCCGTTGTAAACAGATTGACTGTAGATCACGGCATTGGTGTACAGGAATACACGGATGCGCCGGGACGAAAAAAATTCAATGAACTCATCGAAATTCTTAAATAGTGTCGGCTCACCGCCATTGAAATCCACAGCAGAATCCCAGGCCACTTCCTCGGGGGCGAATTCTCTTAGGATGGCTAAGGCTTCGTACTTGGCATCTATAAACCAATTTTGAATGGCGTAACCACAATAATTGCAACGCAGGTTGCAAATGGTGGATGAGGCTAGGTCGATATGGCCTAGCTTCGTCAAATCCACCTTGTCGAATCGCTTGGTGATGAGCATCTGGCAACTCTTGCACGGGACGTCGCCGCCTTCGGTATTGAGCATCTGGAAAAGCTTTTCCCGCTTCTCGATGATCATTTCCTTGGTGATCTGCAAATCCGAAGCCTCTTCTGCAGACCAATAAATGGGCGAAGAAAACGGCCCCACCTGACAGGCGTGGATCCCTTCCGGACCGAAACGCAGCCCGCTCTCCAATTTCCGGCAGGACTTCACGATGCTTTCAGAGGTGAATTTCATTCCGTCTCCGAGGGCTGCCAAGCAATGTCTATGCCTAAAGTTTTATCCTTATGCTAATACCCACCAATTTGAGGACCGACTCCCGTCTTGCAATTGTGGCAACACCTTTCAGTTTGTATCGGTCTATTAGTTTCAAAACATGGGAAAATCGTCAAGTTCCAATCTCCCAACAACTAGGGTGTGATGTAGATGCCTGGCGCGAACCGCATTCTCCAATCGGCCATCAAATCTCTTGAATCCAGTGTTTTCGACGCAAGCCTTGGACTACCGGAGGCGTTATTCCTCTTTGTCACGCGCCTCACCCCCATGATCAACGTGGATCTGCTGATCCGGGACGGGGAGGGGCGGACGCTGCTCACCTGGCGGGATGACGGCTACGAGTATTCTCCGGGCTGGCACATTCCGGGCGGCATCATCCGCTACAAGGAGAGTCGCGCCGAGCGGGTCCAGGCCGTGGCCCGGAAGGAGCTGGGCACCTCTGTGCGCTTCCGGGAGGAACCCCTGGCCATTCGGGAGGTGATCCATCCCACCCGGAGGGACCGGGGCCACTTCATCTCCCTGCTCTACCTGTGCGAGTTGGCGGGGACCCTGGACGACACCCTGCGCTTCCAGGGTGGCAACCCCCTGGCCGGCCAGTGGGCCTGGCACGAGGAGGCCCCGCCGGACCTGATTCCCGTCCACGACATGTACCGCGCCTTCCTGCACAAGAAACTGCCCGTCCTGGGACCTCAAGGCTGAGGACAGCTCCGGGGCCGTGGGAGCGGGTCAGGGCTCTGCGGGCGGAATAGAGAGGTTGGCCAGGAGTTCCTCCCGGTCCAGCAGGGGAAACAGGTCCTCCATGGGGCGGGTGGCCATGCTGCCGTCGGGCCGCTGGTAGGACACGGCCCGGGGCAGGGTCGGCTGGTCGGGGTTGAGACGGACCGCGCAGACGAGGGGCCCCGGGGCACTGAGCAGGGCTGGCAGCTTGTGTTCCAGGTCCCGGTGGTCCTTTAGGGTGGCGGTGGCGATGCCATAGGCCCCGGCCAGGGTGGTGATATCGGGCAGGGTGAGCCCCGAGGCGGGGCCGCTGGCTACGTAGCGCCCCTGGAAGTAGCCTCGCTGGCTGTTCCGGATGGAGCCGTAGCCCTGGTTGTCCAGGACGAAGATCTTGATGGGCAGGTTCAGGCGGCGGATGACCTCCAGCTCCTGGGCGTTCATCTGGAAGCCGCCGTCGCCGTCGATGCAGATGGTGCGCCGCCCGCCCGAGGCCACGCAGGCGCCCAGGGCGGCAGGGGGGCCGAAGCCCATGGCCCCGAGTCCCTGGCTGTTGAGCATGCGGAGACCCTTCCGCACGGGCCAGGCCTGGCAGGTGATCTCGCTGCACTGGCCCGACGACCCGGGCACCAGCAGGTCCCCCTCTCCCACAAGGCCCGCCAGGGCCTCGACCAGGCTGTAGGCGTTCACGTGGCCCTCTTCCAGCCGGTACTCGGGCCGAAGGACCGGGTACCGGGCCTTCCAGGCCTGGGTGCGTCGGAGCCAGGCGTCCGTGTCCGGCAGCTTGTGCCGGGGGAGGCCGCGCAGCAGGGCCTGGAGCAGGTCCCCGGCATCGGCCACCAGGCTCAGGTCGAGGTCCATGCGGAGCTTGCCGAGTTCGGCCGGGTCCACGTCCACCACGAACTTCCGGGCCCCCCGGGCGAACAGCTCCGGCATGTAGGCGATCTGGCCGAGGTCCAGCCGGGCCCCCAGCACCAGCAGCCAGTCCGCGTTCTGCTGGGTGAAGTTGGCCCCCCGCTGCCCGGCGGCCCCGGGCCTTCCGGCAAAGAGGGGGTGGTCCTCGGGCAGGAAGTCGGCCGCCTTCCAGGTGGTCAGGACCGGCACTTTCAGCCGCTCGGCCAGTTCCAGGGCCTGGCCTACGGCCCCGGCCTGGCGGACCCCGTTTCCCAGCAGAATGGCCGGGCGCTGGGCCGTTTCCAGGGCCCGCAGGATCTGGGTGGCCGCCCCGTCCAGGGCGGGCGTGGGCGCAGGCTCCGGGACCCAGGCCGCCTGGTCGTCTGGAGTAATCTCGGCAGCCTGCACGTCCAGGGGCAGGTCGATCCAGACGGGCCCTGGGCGGCCGCTGCGGGCGAGGTGGATGGCGCGATCCAGGTGGAACCTGATCGTGTCGGGGTCTTCCACCGTCACGGCATATTTCGTGATGGATTTCACCAGGGAGACGATGTCGATTTCCTGGAAGCCGAGCTGCCGCACCCCCGAGTCCCGCTTCAGATCGGCCTTCTTGACCTGGCCCGAGACGAAGATGCACGGGGTCGAATCCATCCAGGCGGCGGCCAGCCCGGTGATGGCATTGGTGCCGCCGGGGCCGGTGGTCACAAGGCCCGCGCCGAACCCCCGCACCTGCGCGTAGGCATCCACCGCGATGGCCGTGCCCTGCTCGTGGAGGTTGCAGATGAACTTCAGCCTTGGGTGGCGTCCCAGGGCATCCACCAGGTGCATGCATCCGCCCCCGGGGAGCATGAAGACGTCCTCCACGCCTTCGGCGGCGATCCGGTCCCAGACATAGTCGGCGAGCCTCATGCGGTCAGCCGAAGAAGTAGGTGAGTTGGGTTTTGCGGCTGGGGTTCTGCATGATGGTTGGGTCGGTGTAATAGCTGTCTTCCCGGAAATGGGTGGAGCTGACTTCTTCGATGACGGCCCCGGCTTCAGACCAGAACTCGTGCCGGACTTCCCGCTCTACGGTGAGTACATCGCCAGGATTGGCCGTGGATTCCAGGCCATCCAGCTTCATCTGGACGGTGCCATGAAGGATGTGGAAGGTTTCTTCCTTCTTCATGTGGTACTGCTCGGGATGGTGCTGGCCGGGCAGCAGGACGAGCAGTTTCTTGCAGTAGGCGCGGTTGACGACATTGATGATGGTCATGCCCACTTCGTCGAAGCGGTCGAGTCCATAGTGGTGGGAGATTTCCACATCCGCCTTCTCAGAGGTGACAGTGTGGCTCTCCTTGAGCAGGGCGCGAACTCTCTGAATGATCTGGAGGACCCTCTCCCGGTGATCCGTGCGTTCGACGTTTTCAACGAAGACCGCGCCTCGGGCGGGAATGGGTGCCAGGGCCCTGAATTCTGCGTACTTCGAGAAGTCGTTGGCCGTGAGCTGACCCGGTGCATTGGGCATGGCAAACTGGACCTTTCCGATGTCGATCCGCTCTCCTGCCTGGATGGCCTGGGTCACGTAGACGCCTCGCCGGAGGTCCCGCAGACTGTCGGACTCCCCTTTGGTGGGCTCGTACCTGCCCGAGGTACCGCCACAGGCAGCGAGGGCCTCTGCCGCAGCCTCAAGCCAGGGCCCGATCTGGTCCGGGCTCGAGGAATAGGCATTGAGAGGGCTCTCCGGGGTGGGGATGCCCACGTGCCGCTCGAAGACCGCCGCGCCCTTGGCCAGGGCCATCTGCACCAAGCTCGTGTTGCCAGGGGACTCATGCGTGGAAAATCCGATCCGGTGCTGAGGGTAGCGTGCCCTAAGGAAATCGATCTGGTTGAGCTGCAGGTGGTCAGCTGCGGTGGGGTACTCGCCGATGCAATGCAGCAGGGTCAACGGGCGCTGGCGGTGCTCCAGGAAGCTCACCACCTGGTCCAGGACCTCCAGGGGCACGCCCGCTGTCGACGCGATGATGGGCAGCGGCGAGGCTGCGATGCGCTCCATGAGGGGCCAGTCCCCGAAGGAGCAGCTGGCGATCTTGAGGTAGCGGTAACCGTGAGCCTCGATCCGGCCCACCGATACCTCGTCAAACGGCGTGCAGACAGGGATGAAGCTCTCGTCGTCCATGGCCTTGCGCAGGAGGAGAAATTGATCCTCGGAAAGGCGAGTCTCCTGGAAACGCTTGACGAATTTCAGGTCCATCCGGTTCTGGAAATCCGGATGGATGAAGGTATCCAGGTCCCGGTACTGGAGCTTGAATCCGAAGTCGAATTGGCCCTTGAAAGGCTTCACGAGAGGGCCGAAGGTCCGGAGGATTCGGAGTCCATGTTCCAGGCTTCCGGCGTGGTTGTTGGCCATCTCGAAGACGATGAGGGGTCGTGCATCCCCCGTGTGCATGCCGCACCTCGATTGATATTTACTTCCACGATACCTGGGATGGGTCAGAATCGGACCTGTCCCTTCGATGGAGCTCTCAATGGTGGAAGCTTTACCTGGGCCGCCGGGGCCCGTCACCGAAGGAATCGCCGTGGAGGCGGCCCGACGCGTGCGGCTGGTCCTGACGGATGTGGACGGTGTCCTGACCAGCTCCCACCTGATCTACGACGTCCACGGGGCGCACCTGCGGGCATTCAGCACCCGGGACGGCGCCGCCATCCAGTGGCTGGCCCAGAGCGGGATTCCCGTGGGCTTCATCTCGGCCCTTGACGACGCCAGCACTCGAAGGCGGGGCGAGGAGCTCGGCGTCCAGGAACTCCACCTGGGACCCCAGGATAAGCTGGCCACCTTCCACTCCATCCTCGGAAGGCACCGACTGAATCCCGAGGAGATCGCCTATCTGGGGGACGACCTGGTGGATCTTCCGGTCATCCTGGCCGTCGGCTTCTCGGCCTGCCCCTCCGACGCGGCCCAGGAAGTGCAGTCGGCCAGCACCTTGGTGATGCGGCAGAAGGGCGGCGAAGGGTGCTTCCGCGCCGCGGCCGAATTCATCCTGCAGGCCCAGGGGCGATGGGCCCCTCTTGTGTCCCGCTATCGCACCCCCACAAACCGCCAAGATGGCTGACACTATCTACAAAAGACCCGGTTCCCTCACCCGAACCCCCATGGAGCAACCATGTCCCCCCGCCCCAGGCTGTCGCTCTGCATTCCCACCTGGAATCGGGGTCGGTTCCTCAAGGACGCCCTGGAAAGCGGGCTCAGGGAGGCGGCCAGTCAGCCGCCAGGAGCCGTGGAAGTCATCGTTTGCGACAATGCCTCCAGTGATGAAACGCAGGCCGTCATCGCCAGCATCCACGCGGCCCACCCGGAACTGCGTGCATTCAGGAACGACGAAAACATCGGCTTCGACCGGAACTATCTGCGGTGCGTGGAAGAGGCCCGTGGCGTGTTTGTATGGGTCATGGGGGACGATGACATCTGGCTCCCAGGGAGCATCGCCCGTGTATTAAGGGAACTTGATGCCGGCGCTGACGTCTGCCTATGTCGGGCCGAAGCATGCGATGTGGACCTGCGACCCATCATTGTCCTGAATTGGTTCCGGGAGGGTGCCACGAATCGAATTTGGAATCTGGAGGACCGCGAAGGCCTGCTTCGCTACTTCGATTCCTGCGCGTACACTGCCGGGGTATTTGCCTTTATAAGCGTGACGATTTTTCGAAAGGACCACTTCCTCCTTGATCGGGACAGCCTGTCGCGAGCGGTAGGCACAGGCTACATTCATCTCTCGGGAATGATGGGTGTGCTTTCTCGGTTTCCGCAATTTCATCTCATTCCTGAGGTTCTTGTTCAGAACCGGATCAATAGCGATGCGACCAATGGTGGAGACGACCTGTTCGGCCGATGGATGCTGGATTTTCGCGGCTTCGCTCAGATTGCCGATGCCATGTTCGGCGACGATGCTGAACTTTCTGATTCATTCTTCAGAATCGTAGGGCGAAACCATGGAGACGATTCCTTCCTCCCGAAGTTCCGCCAATCCGCACCCACACAGGAAGCCTGGCAAGCTGCATTGCCGTTCCTGATGCGAGCAGGATTCTCACCCACGGCGATTGCCGCGGTGGATTATGGATTTCGGCCTGGAACCACCGACCCTCCGCCCAACCTGGTTCAGGAACGAGATCCCCATAGTCTCAAAATGATCCGGTTCCTGGCCCGGGAGGCCAAGCGCATTGCCATCGTGGCCCTGGGAGGGCTGCAGAACATCATTGATGAGGCCGCTCTCCTTAGGGCCTGCGGGAACAAAGGGGGCCACGGCCAAGTCCTGGTGCTTTGCACGCCAGAATGTCTGGAAATTCTGGAGGGTTTCGAGGTCCAGTGTCTGGATTTGAAGCGCTACGCCGGGGACGAACACTACCGAAATTCCGTGGTCAAGGTCATGCTCGGCTTTGGGCCGGAGTTGATCATTAACCTGGATGCGGCTCGGGGCTTCGAGGGAGACGACCTCGTGGTCGCGGCCCATGCGGTTGGGGCCATTGCCTACGCGTTTCCAGACCGAGTCCAGGACCTCGAATTTATCAGGGCCGCCAATTACGGCTACAACTGCCTGGTCCCACGAAAGACTGGGTCAGGGGCCCTGCTTGAAGCCCTTGGGCTCGAACCAGCACCCGGCACCCTCTGGACCAGCCCGGCGGCCCAGGAAGAGGCTCAGACAATCCTGGCTAGACTCGGCTGGGACCCAGCCAAGACCTTGGTACTCCTGGTGGACCACCCCTCCATTCTGGAAGACCCAACGTTCCGATCTGAGCTGGAGGAAGCGGCAGAAGGACCATGGACCTTTTTGGGGCTCGGCAACAAGGAAGTCGGCTACCAGGGCGTAGAAACCCTCCTGCGCTCCATGGAGGACAGGTCCATGAATTTGACAGGGGTTCTAGGACTAGGTGAAACCGTGGCCTTGCTTCAACGTTGCGGGGGGTTTCTTGGAGGTACGCCCCTCCTCCGGTCCCTGGCAAGGGCCTGTAACTGCACTCCACTTTTCTCTAGGAATTCACCGCCGCCCATAGGTTGAGAATTCAGAAATCGACCTACAATCAATGAAAGAGCCATTACCTAGACCTACTAATTTAAGGAGAATTCATGAAAAAATATAACGTCCTTATTGCCTCTGATTTAGGAACATTTATTATCAATAGAAACGATTTGGGAGTTGGTTGGCAGTTATCTGAATACGGAATTTATGACCGTGTGGAAATGAATTATCTCAAAATTTTAATGGGGATCTTGCGGAGCAATCGTCCTAATTTAATAGCCCTTGATATTGGAGCTAACATTGGGATGCATTCCTTCCTATTTTCTTCGCAAGTTGGCCCCCTGGGTCAGGTCTATGCATTTGAAGCACAAAGGCTTGTATTTAATATGCTTGCAGGGAACATGGCGATTAACAGCATCAATAATGTCCATTGTTTTCACAATGCTGTATCTAACGAAAGAACCTTCATAGATATTCCGCAATTTGATTATGGCAAACCATTAAACATTGGAAGCATTGAGTTTGGCGAAAAACAAAAAGAAGGAATTGGGCAAGATCGAATTGAAAATCAAGAACGACAGGAGCAGGTCCTAACTGTGGTGCTAGACGAATGCACATTTGATCATGTTGATATTATTAAAATTGATGTAGAAGGTATGGAAATGAAGGTGCTAGACGGTGCTAAACAACTCATAAAAAAATGTAGCCCACTCATGCTCATTGAATATCTAAAGAGCGATCCTGCGGTCATGCAGGAATGGCTCATCAAGGCTGGGTACACCTTATATACCGGCATCGGGGCGAATTATCTTTGTGTACCCGAGCACTTGGGCATGAAAATCGGCAGCGATATTGGGGGTTTGATGAAGCTCACGCAAAATAAGGGTACATCAACTACCTAGAATATCTTGGACCTGCTCGACGATGGCATCCACCTCCGCAGGCGGAAACCCATTGTCTTGGAGCAGGTGGAAATGGAGGGTTGTTTCCGCCAGGTCGCACTTGGGCCGAAAGTCTTCAGCTGTGCCCCAATACTTCCCTGGAGCCGTGAAGGCATGAATTGTGTCACTGAAACAGAGCTCGGTGAGGACTGATGCGAAATCACTGGAATAAATGGCGCCGTATAAAGCGAAGAGATGCTTCACCCGCGCGGCTGCGGCCAAGTGCGTGAACCCGGTATCACCACCAAGATAGACTTTCGCCCTTCCGATCAGATAAGTCAAATCATAGAGGTTATCGCTGGCTATGATGCGAATCCGGGAGTGAATCCTTTCCGGTCGATCCGTAATGACGATGACCCGCTCCCCCAGGGAATCATAAAGCTTGTCGCAGAACGCATTGACGAAGGCATCTGCCATCCCCCTGGGGTAGTTGTAGGGCGGATCGAAAAGAGGCGAGAAGATCGCGTAATTCCCCCAGTCCATTTCTGGACCGCTGTATAGGGTAGGGTCGAGACACAGCCTGGGCACAACCTGACCCCCATGCCTTGCGTGATAGAAGGTTGCGGCAATCCAGAGATCGCCAGGGTCATAAATTTCAGGGCCTGCCGGATCCCCAAGCCCAAGGGACGGGCCTTCAGAAGTGACGATCTCATCGATTGTGTTCTTGAATAGGACTTCCGCCTTTAGCTTCTTGTGGGTCTCATCGATCAACTGGAACAGAATGCGGCGACCTTCGTACTGTTTCATGTACTCGGCGCATATCATGAGCCCGACCAGGTCCCCTATCCGTACGCCCCATTGGCCAACTTCAATGGTTCTTTCAGGCTTTTTACGTAGAACCAACTGGGAGTGTCGGACGAGACAGCCCTTTCTAGCTGGTGTCCGTCGAAGGGCATCACTCAACACCAGATCTGCCTGGTCCAATCTCTGATTCTTGATCAAGAATTTCGCAAAAGTAAGCCGATGATCCAGCCGTTGTGGGTCCAAATCCAAGGCCCGTTCGAACATGGCACAGGCTTCTTCGGGTTCGTTTGTATCGAATAATAGCCCGCCAAGATCAAGCAGAGCTTCTACGTGGTTCGGCTCAAGACCTACATACCTGCGATAGGTGGCAAGTGCCAGGTCATCCTGTCCTGTGCTTCGCAGATTCTGGGCCATGGTGAGCAACAGCCGATTTGCATTTGAACTCATCACAGCTTCCTTCGATTGGGCCTGCCCAGTTTTGGCAATTTATCTTGATTCCTGAACTTGCAGCATGTCCACCAGATTCCCAAGTGCCTGAGCACCAAACAGTGGATGAATACTGAGAAGTAATGCTCTGGCATTCATCCGTCAGAGCTCAGATCGGCTACCACCCTTTCGATGACTGACCCCCAATTCCCCACTTCTAGCTGCCGATAGATGCGTAGCGTGGGGTACCAGGGACTGTCCTCTCGATCCTGCATCCAGCGCCAATCAGGAGGGTTCGCGACCAGCACAAAAGTAGGAAGTCCGAGGGCACCCGCCAAATGGGCAATGGAAGTATCCACAGTGATAATCAGATCCATGGAGGAGAGGGCATATGCGGTATCCGCAAAGCTGCCCTTGATAATGGGGCCCATGGGAATGATCCGCGGGAAGGGCATCTCACTTCCGGCATCCACCTGGAAACTGTGCCAAGCCACAGGCAAGGCCTCCAATGGTTTCAACAGGCCGGGTGGAATGGAACGTACCGGATCATTGACGTGTTTGGGGCTCCCGGCCCACACCAACCCCACCCGCGTATAACCTTCCGTGGCGGCCAAGACCCGGGCGATCCCCTCCCTGTGCGGCACCCGGTCAGGTACGGACAGGTAGGGAATATCCGCGGGAATGGAATCCGGACCCGTTTGAAAGATCCGTGGCAGGGAGAGCAACGGTAACTGCAAATCAAAGGGTGGCAGGGGATCCCCGTGCTTGATGACTGCATCGACGCCAGGGCAGGTGGCCATCAAGTCCACCAGGGAGTCGAAGACCTCCAGAAGTACACGCCCTCCGCGGGCCTTGGCGAGGGCGGCATAGCGGCCAAACATGATGACGTCCCCCAAGCCCTGCTCCCAGCGGAGGAGCAAGGTCCTGCCCACGAATGACTCTCCACACCACTGGGGTTGGGCAAGCATGAGTTCCTTGGGCCGCATTTCGGTGGTCGGGACATGCCAACGGGATTCATATTGTTCCCAACCCAGGGGCATGTGGCCCAACAGGAGGTTGCGGCAGGCCAGGTGCCAGACTTTCTCAGCCGATGGATCGGTACCGAAATGGCGCTTGAACTCTACGTAGATGTCCAGCGGGTTTCCAGGAGTCAATAGGGCACCTTCTAGGGCTGTCCGCAGGGAATGATTGCCCGGGTCCTGCTTGAGAGCCTCCGCTAATACTCCCGTAGCTCCTGCCGGGTCCTTCTTCTTCATCAGGCCTTCGGCCAGGGCCACCCGGGCTTGCATGTTTCGTGGATCCAGGGCTAGGGCCCGGTCACAGGCTTCACAGCCCTCATCGAGCCTGCCCATCAGCAGATAGAGATCGCCAAGGTCTGCCCAGGCCGCGACATGCTTGGGTTGGAGATCCAGGTACTGGTGATAGGCCGCGAGGGCCGCGTCGTGCTGATGAGACCGATGCAGCTTTCGCGCTTTCTGAAGCAGCCGCAAGTGGTGGGTGTTTTCCTTATCATCCAAGGGTCTGCTTCCTTTTTTTGCGGCGACATGATTATGTCAGGATTGGGAGGGCCGTCCGCCGTCCAATGATTCAGCGTGTTTCAGGGATTCGTCTCTGACCTTGCCCCTTCGAGTAGAGCGCTTAATCACTTTTTGGGCAGCATTATCCTTCTAGAATCCCGGATACAGATGAAGAAGCCCAAGAACATTCGAGGTTCAATGCCAGGGAACAGCCCTCGGGCCCTTGAGCCTTTTCTGGAACAGGCAGCCATCCTGGTCAAAGAGGGCAGCACGACAAAGGCGCGGCTGATTTTATACCAGGTCCTACGGAGCACCCCGGGCGATCGGATGGCCCATCTGCTGCTCAATCACGCGGCCCTCATGGACGGCGACCTCGGCGGACTCCGCCGGGCCGTTGAGCTACAACGAACCCTGCCCATTCCACCTGACATCGTCGCCTGGAATCTCAGCCACCTGAACTTGCGACTGGGAGTGATGCCCCAGGGTTGGGATGAGTACGAAGTCCGCTGCCGGATCCCCGGCCTGGTCATACCGGAACGACATTTCTCCCAGCCCCGCTGGAACGGGGAGCCCTTCCCTGGGAAAACCCTCCTGCTTCACTATGAGCAGGGCTTCGGGGACACTCTGATGTTCGTCCGATACGCCAGGCGGGCTAAGGCGCTTGGAGGCCTGGTTCTCCTCGACGCCCAGGTGCCCTTGGCAGATCTGGTGGCCACCTGCCCGGGTGTCGACGGAGTCATACCCCACGGGTCCCCCCTGCCACCCTTTGACCTTCAGGTCTCTTTGCACTCGTTGCCCCAGGTCTTCCAGACGACCCTGGACACCATTCCCCAGGAGATCCCCTACCTGGATATCCCGGGGCACGTTCCTAACCGGGACTGGGTCCTCCGAACCCTCGCCCGGTCCGAGGGCCAGACGCGCATCGGCCTGGTTTGGGCGGGGCGTCGCACCCACAAGGACGATCAGCAGCGGTCCCTGACACCCGCGTCCCTCGCGGCCCTGGGCTCCGTACCAGGGGTCGCCTGGCACAGCTTCCAGATCGACAGCCCGGAACAGCCCCCACTGCCGGGCCTCGTGATCCTGGACCCCATGCTGCGCAATTTCTCGGACACCGCCTTCGCGCTCAGCGGCATGAATCTGCTGATCACCGTGGACACGGCCCTGGCCCATCTGGCCGGCGCCCTGGGCATTCCCACGCTGCTGCTCCTGCCCTTCTACCCGGACTGGCGCTGGCTACTGGGACGGGAGGACAGCCCCTGGTACCCCTCTATGCGCCTCTATCGGCAGACCTCCCCGGGCGACTGGGACGGTGTCCTCGCTCGGATCGTTTCTGATTTGACGGGCGGCTCCTAGGTACCTTGGCTGCCTTCCTCGGGTGGGGGTGAGTTCCGTCAGGGCTGGTCCGCGCCATTGTCAGGCACCTGATCCCCAGGTCCAGGTTCAGGACCCACCCCTTCGCCGGAAAGATCCTCAACGACCTGCCTGATGACCGTGCCCCAATCGTTGGGCTTGGGCTGCCGGTAGATGCGCAAGGTGGGGTACCAGGGACTGTCCGCCCGCCCCATCATCCAGCGCCAATCGGGGATGTAGGAGACCAGGAGCAGGGTCGGGATGCCCAGGGCGCCGGCCAGGTGGGCCATGGCCGTATCCACGGTGATCAGCAGATCCATGCCGCTGAGCGCGAAGGCCGTATCCGAGAAATTGCTCAGGAGGGGCGCCAGGGAAGTCATCCCATGGAGCGGGGGAATTTCCGTCGCCCCAAGCTGGAAGCCATGCCAAGCCACCTCCCTCAGAGCGTTCAGGGGGGAAAGGGCGCCCGGAGCGATGGACCGTTGCGCATCACGGGTGTGGATGGCACTGCCGGCCCAGGACAGTCCAATCTTGACGCGCCCGTTCGAGCGGGCCAGGAGGTCCTGAATTCCGACCCGGTTCGGCACCCTCTGGGGAACGCTCAGGTAGGGTACTTCCGCCGGGATGGACGCCAAGTCCGTCTGGAATATCCGGGGCAGGCTGAGCAGCGGCAGCTGCAGGTCGAACGGGGGAATTGGACTCCCCTCGGGCACGACTTCGTCCACGCCGGGGCAGGTGGCCACCAGCTCCGCCAATTCCGGCTGGGCCAGCAGGATCACCCTCGCGCCAAGGCGCTTCACACTCGAGGCATAGCGTACAAACATCAGGGTGTCGCCCAGTCCCTGTTCCCAGTGCAGCAACAGGGTCCGACCCTGCAGGGGCTCCCCATCCCAGAAGGGCTGGGAGAACTGTCTGGGCGGAGTCATGATGGCCGGGTGGCAAAAACGGGTTTCGTGCTGGATCCAGCCCTCGGCCATGGCACCGAAGAGCATGTTCACGCAAAAGCGTTCCCATTCCAGTTCCGCGCCTGAATAGTCCGTATCCACCCGACGGAGCATTTCCCGGTGCAGGGCGGGCCAGTTTTGTTCTCGAATGAAGATGGACGTTAGAAAGCCCGTGAGGACCGGATTGCCCGGCTCTTGTTCCACGGCTGGAGCCAAGACCGCTCGGGCCAGGTCCAACTGGTCCTGTCTCCACCGGCACCGGGCCAAATCCAGGCGGACTTCCGTCTGACGAGGGTCCACGGCCAGGGCTTTTTCAAGCCAGGAAACGGCCTCTTCCACGCGGCCCAGTTTCAGGCATGCCTTTCCCGTGCCAGCCAAGGCGGGAAGGAAATCAGGGTCGATGGCCAGGGCCTTGGAGTACGCATTGAGAGAGCCCTCCGCCTGCTTCATCGAGAGCAGCAGGCCCCCGTAGCTTGCCCAGGCATCGGGAGCCTCCGGGTGGAGAAGCAACAGGTTCCGGTAGGCCAGGAGCGCTTCTCGCTCCTTGCCTGAAAGCTCCAACTCCCGGGCCTCCTCGAGCAGCTTTCCTAGGTCTTCGGCCACCGTATTTTCCTTTCCAGTGGGCAGGTTCGGGAAGGTCTTCATGGCTGTTAGGTGTGTGGAAGGTCCTGGGATTCGGCTGTCAAGTCCTCCATCAGGTGGCCGATGACCGCGCCCCAATCGCCCGGGGAGGGTTGCCGATAGATTCGCATGGTGGGGTACCAGGGGGTGTCCCCCCTCCCCATCATCCAGCGAAAATCCGGGAAGAAGGCCACGAGGAGCAGCGTGGGAATCCCCAGGGCTCCCGCCAGGTGAGCCAAGGCCGTGTCCACAGTGATGAGCAGATCCATCCCGGTCAGGGCATAGGCAGTATCCGAGAAGTTGCGGATGGAGGGATCCAGAGAGACCAGGCCAGGAAGGGGCGGTTCCTCGGTGGCTTCGAGCTGGAAGCTGTACCAGGACACCCCTGGCAGGGCCGCCAGAGGCGCAAGCACTTCCGGTGGCAGGGAACGTTCCGCATTCCGCGGATGGCGGGGACTTCCCGCCCAGGCCAGCCCAATCCGGATCGAACCCTCCGCTGCGGCCAGCTGTCCCTTGATGCACTCGCGGTTGGGCACCTTCTCTGGTACATGCAGGTAGGGAACCTCCGCTGGGATGCTCTGAAGGTCTGTCCCAAAGACCCCTGGAAGGGAAAGAAGGGGAATGTGGAGGTCGAAGGCCGGAACGGGGCTGCCATGGGGAACAACCTCATCCACCCCGGGGCAGGTGGCCACCACGTCGGCGAGGGCCGGCTGGGCCTCCAGCAGCACCCGGCCTCCAAGGGGCTTCACCAAAGTCGCATAGCGGACGAACATGAAGGTGTCACCCAGGCCCTGCTCGAAATGAACCAGGAGCGTCTTCCCGGCAAAAGACCGGCCATCCCACCGGGGCTGGTTGAAGTTGCGTTTCGGGACGATCAGATCTGGGCACTCTAGGCGGCTTTCGTAGCCCGCCCACCCCCGCTGCATCTTCCCCAGGCGCAGATCTAGGAGGGCTCGGTCATAACTCTCGATGGCCGGCAAAGGGGGATCGAGGCCGATGACCCGGCCCATGGCGGCTCCAAATTCCTCCCATCGGGCCAGGTGGACCAGGACTTCGACGAGTAGGCCATGGGCGTCCCGGTTTCCCGGATGTTCTGCGATGAGTGCTGTCAATAGGACACGGGCCTGCTCCCACTCTCCCCTCAGGCATTGGCAGCGGACCAGCGCAAATTGAGCGTCCAGGTTTTGGGGATAATGGGCCAATACGTGCCTGCTTCGTGCTTCAGAGGCTTGAAATAGCCCTAGACCGCTAAGGGCGTTGGCCAGATTAATCTGGGCAGCCCATTGATTGTGATCCAGGCGAAGGGCCTCAGAGCTGGCCTCCTGGGAGGCTTCCATCTGGCCCATCTCCAGGAGAAGACCTCCCAGCGCTGCCCAGGCCTGGGCATCATTCGGTTGCAGTTCCAGGTGGCATCGATAGCCCGAAAGAGCTTCGTTTCTTCGGCCCGAGCGATGCAACTCACTGGCCATTTCAAGGTCCATCTTCGCGTCTGCCTTCACTGGATCATTCTTGATGGAGTGGTCTGGCTTAAGCATGACTCAGCAAATCCGTGAGGATATTCTGCACCACCGAATTCCAGTCCCCTGGCACCGGCTGGCGGTAAAGCCGGAGTGTGGGGTACCAGGGGCTGTCGACCCGGTCCATCAGCCAGCGCCAGTCGGGAATGTTGGTGACCATAAGCAGGGTCGGTATCCCCAGAGCCCCTGCCAGGTGTGCTACTGCGGTGTCCACGGTGATGAGAAGGTCCATGGCCTCAAGGGCAAAGGCCGAATCCGAGAAATTGCTCAGCAGGTGGCCCAGGGGAAGAATGCCCGGGAGAGGATCGGCCAGATCACTCTCCCTCTGGAAGCTGTACCAAGTCACTCCAGGCAGCTGCGCCAAGGGGTTGAGGCAATCCGGAGGCACTGATCGCTGTGCATCCCGGGGGTGGTCACTGCTACCCTTCCAGGCTAGGCCCATCCTGAGACGCCCAGACCTGGGGGCCAACAGTTCCGTGAGCGCCAGGCGGTTGGGCACATGGCGTGGCACCCGGAGGTAGGGAATCTCGGCCGGTATGGAGGCCAATTCTGTCCTGAAGAGCCACGGCAGGGAAGGCAGCGGGAAGTGGACATCGAAGGGCGGTACCGGGCTGCCCTTGGCAATGACCTCATCGATCCCGGGGCAGGTGGCCACCAGGTCTGAAAGGGGCCCCTGGGCGGCCAGGAGGACCCTTCCCCCTAGGGCCTTCACCCGTGAGGCATACCTCACAAACATCAGGGTGTCCCCCAAGCCCTGCTCGTAGTGGAGCAGCAAGGTCTTTCCCTGGAAGGGCTCCCCGTCCCAGCGGGGATGGGTAAAGTGCCGCTGCGGCATGGTCAGGCCTGGTGCCCGCAGGCGGGCCTCGTACAAATCCCAGCCCTCGGGCATCTCCCCGTACAGCAGCCTGGCGTGGGCCCAGACGCAGTCCGCGGCGGGGCCGGTGGTGCCAGCCAAGTAGAGGGCTCGCCGGGTCTGCTCCTGGTGGGCCAGGGCCGGCTTGCCCATCAGGAGATAGGCCTGGAGGAGGGCTTCATGGGCCAGGAGGTGGCCTGGATCCCATTCAAGCAGCTGCACCAGCGCTGACCTTGCGGCGCCGAGTTCGCCCTGCTCCAGGAGCCGCCCGGCCGTGGCCATCTGATGCTCCGCGGCCATTGGCTCCAGGGAACAATCAAGCCTTCTTGTGGGTAAGGGATCCACCATCAGCCCCAGGGATTAGACCGCATGCTCGAATCCCACAAGGAATAGCACGGATATCTGGTCCTCGTCAGTGTGCGCAGACAGCCCTTCCTTGAATCACCGCACCACCGCACGATAGCCCCGCAGGGCCCGATCCCCACGTTCGAAGGCGTCCAGTTCTGCCTTAACCTTTTCCTTCAGCTGGGCTAATTTCGCCGTTCGGCTCTCCAGTTGCCAGCCCAGAGCATGGGCCCTGGCCATCAGTTCTGGCCAGTCCGGACCCTTCTCGGCGCAGGCCAAGGCGGTCTGGAACTCCGCATTCCATTGGGCCAGGAAGCCAGGGTCAGGCTCCCAGGTCGGATCGGCCACCCAGGCCTCCATCCGTTCGAGGGCAGCGTGAAGCCCGCCCTCGCTCATACGACCTGGGCCCTCAATTCGTACCCGGAAGCTGAAGCTGCCTTTAGGTTCTTCTCGTGGAGCTGTTCCCAGGCCTGCCGGATCTGGCCCATGTGGTGGGAAAGAACCCTCAGCCGGTCCGTGTCCCTGCTGCTCCCGGCCTCGAATAGTTCCGAGGTCCACCAACTGTAGATCTTCATGAGGTTCTGAACCAGCTCGCCCCCATCTTCCATGTTGAGGCGGATGACCGCTTCGTTGACGATTTTCGCCACCTGGCCCAGGTAGCGAGCCACCTGGGCAGTCTCCTTCTGCTCCATGGCCCGGATGGCCTTCCCCAGGAACAGCTGTCCCGCTTCCATGAGGAGGGCGGCCTGCTGCTCGGGGCTGGCCCCCAGTACCCGCTGGGCGAGGTAATGATCGGCGGATTGGGCGTAGTGGTTCATGGTGGATCCCCGTTGTGTTCGTTTCGGCAGGCGCGTGTTCTGTCTTGAAGGTGGGTCAGGCGCCGAGGAGGCTAGAGGCACTGGCTTTCATCTGTCCCACGGTCACTTCCATTTGGGAAAACTGATTCTGCAGGGCTGTCTTTCGCTGCGCCAGCATGGCCTGGCCCTGCGCAATCTGAAGGTCAAGGTAATTATTCTGGCTCGTAATGTTTGCCAAGGCGGTGGCCAGAACGCCGCTGCCATACCCTGCGTTCTGGGCAATGAGGTCACTGACCGCCTGAGCGGCGCCCCGGGCCAGGGTCAGGGTGCCGGAACCCGCCCCCGTGACCCCCATGGTGAGCCCGGCCAGGTCCCCGGTGCCATTGAAGGTTCCGTTGGAACTCGTCAGGGTGATGGGGCCGTTGGGCGTTCCCGTGAAGACCCCGGTGAAGGTCCCATCGCCGTTCTTGGTGACCGTGAAATTCACGGCGCCTGTGGCCGTCTGCGACCCTCCACCCGTGACGGTCAGGATCCCATTGGAAGAGCGCCCCGAAAAGGTGATGAGCCTCAGGGCCGCGGCGGGATCCTGGTCTATGGCCTGCTTGAAGATCGTGGTGCTGAGGCTGAGGGTGCCATCGGCATTGGTCGTGACTCCGAGGCTGGCTAGGTTCGTATAGGCGGAGTTGCCCGCCAGCCCCGCCGAAGCGCCCGTGAGTGTCGATTGAATCTGGTTGATGATGCCGCTGGCGGTCTGGTTCCCGCCCAGGGGCGCCTGGTTGATACTCCCGTCCGCATTCTTGGTATCGGTGGAGGCGGTCTGGTAGGTCGTCATCAGGCTGTTGTAGTTGGTGATCACGGTCTGCATGCCGGCCGTGGCGGCGCCATCATCCTGGGCCACAGTCAGGGTGGTGGTCCCTGTCTCCCCACCTTGCAGAAGACTGAAGGTGACGCCGCTCACCGCGTCCGACACCGTGTTGGATTGCCGGGTGAGCTGGATGCCGTCGAGGGTGAAGAGCGCGTTTTGGCCTGTGGTGCCGGAGCTGCTGGAGGTGAGTCCGGTAATGCTGGTCTGGCCATCCGTGGTGCCCGCCGTGATGCCGAGGGTGTTGACCGCGGCGCCAGCCGCCGCTTGGCCATTCACCGTCGTCTGGTTGGTCACGTCAGCGATGGTGACAACGCCGTTCGTGGTTCCAGTCCCCGTGCTGTTGGCGGTGATCACCAGCTGGTAGGGCTTGGTCCCGGTCCCCGTATTGACGATGGACGCCGTCACCCCCGCTCCCGAGGCATTGATGGCAGCCGCCAAACCGTTCAGGCTGTTGTTGGTGGAGGTCAGGTTGACGGTCTTGATAACCCCGTCTGTGCCCTGGATCGCGAAGGTGGCGCTGCTTGCGCTGCCGAGAACGGATTGATTCGGATCGGCCACCGCCAGGTTCTGGGGAACGAGCGTTTTTCCGTCTGAGCCGAGTACGGTCATGGGGGAAATACGCCCCTTGGTGGCCACGTTGCTGACGTTAAGGTCATAACTGCCCGCGACCGCCCCGGTGGCGGTCGCGGTGACATAGGTGTTGTTGGCATCGGTACTTGTGACGGTCCGGGCGTTGAAGGTGTCCTGGAGGGCCGCCAGGCTGACCATGAGGGTATTCGCCTGAGTCCTCAGTTGGGTCAGGGCCGTGGAGGTGGCGTTGTTCTGCGTCTCCTGGGTCTGCATCCGGACGACGCCGACCCCATCCTGGGCAAGAATGGCACTGACCAGGGCATCGGTCTGGATCCCAGTCGAAAGTCCCTGAAAGCTGAGAGCCGAATTGACCGTAGACACCACGCGCCTCCGCTTGCCGAGCCTAGCCTTTCTTGTCCAGCAGAACCCCAGAGGAGCCCGGCTGAGTGTCCATGGATTGCAAGGTCTGCGCCATGGCCAGCACGCCGGCCGAAGGCACCTGGAGTACTACCTGGCCGGTCGTCGGGTCCACGACCTTGTAGATGGTCTTGCCCGTGTCTGAATCCACCTGTACTTGCAATTGAGTGCTGGTCTGCCGGAGGTGGTTGTTGATCTGCTGGACTGCCTGGTCCGGTGAACCGGTGGGGGCGGCCGGGAGAGAACCGTCCTGCCCCGAGGAGGATGGCTCGGCAATCTTGGCCGAGCCATCCCTTCCGGTGGCGGTTCCAGCCGTACCTATTGCCTGGGAAGTCACAGGGAATCCAGACGTCACGCCAATGGTCGAGCTTATTTGATCACTCATGACGAACCTCAATTAAAAAACCTCGACGCACCGGAGGGGGAGGAAAGAATCCACCCCCTCCAGTGGTCAAGGAAGGCCGGTTACCTGAAGAGGGCGAGCACGCTCTGACTGGACTGGTTCGCCTGGGCCAGGGCGCTGGTGCCCGCCTGCATGAGGATCTGGTACTTGGTGAGGTTCACCGTCTCGGCACCGATATCAGCGCCCATGATGGCATCCGCCTGGGAGGTGTCGTTTTCAGACAGGATCTGCGCCAGATTGGTGTTGCTCTGGGCGGTAGCCATGCTGGCGGCCAGAGTGGCGCGGATGGTGGCGATGGCGGCCAGGGCGGTCGTCCCGTTGGTGGCCGTGACAGAGTAGTTGGTACCCATTGCGGTATTCGCAGCCGTGACTGCCGCGGAGACCAGTCCCTGGACCGCCGTGTATTCGGCGGAGGTGGTGCCACCGGTGGTGCCTTCCAGTTCCGCCATTCGGGTGGCCTGGTTGGTGGCCTCCTGGAGGTCGGAATCCGCGGCCTGCGCCTTGAAGAAATTCTGCTGGTAGCCGATCACGGTGGCATTGGCCGTGAGCGCACCGGCGTCCAGCGAGGTGCCGTTGGCCAGATCCGTGGCGCCGTCGGCGGCGCTGTTGATGCGCTTGCCGGTGGTGAGCCGCTGGATGGCCTGCTGCAGGCCCTGGTTATTGACGTTGAGCTGGCGGCTGGCCGCCATTGCTATGACGTTGCCTAGAATTTGGGGCATGACATCCTCCGTGATGTGCCGTGACAGCATCCGTGCTGTCGGTTGGTTTGATTGTGGGGGGAACCCCCGACCCTCCCTCTTTCGGACCCGGGTCGATTTCCCTTTAATTTTTTTTTCGAGCCCAGAAACTTCTACTTGGCACCGTGTTTGTCCTGCAGGGCTCCCCACCCTCGCCGAATCCTGCCCGCGAGCCTGCCCACAGCGACAAGTCCTGGTGGTATCGGGACCGGGTTCGATTAGGATCTTGAGGATGTCAGCCGGACACCCGGCGCCACGGCCGAAAGCGCCGTTGCATTTGTGCTAAGGAAAACACGAGGCCGCCGTGCAAGCCCAACCTATCCAGCCCTTCCCCCCCTTTGTCGAGCTGACCGAGAGCCGCTACGGGCCCATGCTCTACCCACCCAGGGACCAGTATGTGGGCCGGTCCTTCAAGGAATACGGGGAGTTCAGCCAGGGCGAGTTGGACATTTTTGTACAGATCCTCAGCCCCGGGGCCATCGTTCTCGACATCGGGGCCAACATCGGCGCCCACACGGTTCCCCTCGCGCAACTGGTAGGTACCGGGGGGGTGGTGGTCGCCTTCGAGCCCCAGCCGGTTCTGCACCAGATCCTTTGCGCGAACCTCGTGCTCAACAGCGTCCCCAACGTCCTGACCTACCCCATGGCCCTCGGAAACTGCGAGGGGGAGTGCAAGATCCCCGTCTTTGATTACTCCCAAGCACATAATTTTGGGGGCATCAGCATGGACATGGTTGAGGAGGGAGAATCCATCCCCCTAGGCAAACTCGACAGCTTCCAGTTGGACCGGGTGGATTTCATCAAGCTGGATGTCGAGGGGTTCGAGTCCAAAGTCCTGGAGGGGGCGGCCAATACCATCGAACGCTGCCACCCCATCATGTACATCGAGAACGATCGTGCGGAGAAATCCGCCGAACTGATCCAGCGGCTGTTCGACATGGGCTATCGCCTCTGGTGGCACGCCACCCCGCTTTTCAGCCCGGACAACTTCAAAGGCAACAAGGTGAACGTCTTCCCCAGGATCGGATCGATCAACATGGTGGCCATCCACCGCGATTCTGAAAGAAAGGTCGAGGGGCTCAGGCCGATCCTCACGGCCGAGGACACCTGGACGTAGAAGGCCCCTCCCCTGAGGCCCCGGCATCAACTTGGCGCGCCCGCTCGGATCGGCCCTACTCTCGCCCGAAGATCCCCCGCAGCTTGACCATGAGGCTGGGCTGCCCCTCCTTGGGCGGCGGGGGCGCGGGCGGCGGGACGTCCTGGGCCCAGCCCGCGGGGACGGCCACCGAGGGATCCAGCTCCAGGGCCCGGCGGAAGCAGCCCTGGGCGTTCGCCTTGAAGCCCTTGCGGTGGTAGAGCTCGCCCATGAGGGCCCAGGGCTCGGCCGCCCGCGTATTGAGCCTGGAGGCCGTCTGCAGGGCTTCGATGGCGCGGGTGGACCAGGCGGGATTGCCGACCCGAAGGCGCCCCAGCAGCAGCCAGGCCTCGTAGGCTCCGGCCGAATCGCCATCCAGCTTGATGGCCTGCTCGAGGGCCCGGATCGCTTCGCTGGTGCGATCCTGCACCAGGTAGGACTTGGCCTTGACGAGCAGGTAGCGCGCCCGCTCCAAGGCGGAGGGCTCCCCATCCTCCCGGGATATGGGCGGCAGGGCCGTGGGTGTGGGCGCCGGGTAGCTCAGTTCCAGGGCATCGTCCGGAAAGGGGGTGGCCAGCGGAGGGATCAGATCCTCCTGAACCAGGAGAATCGGCTCGAATTCCGGCTCAGGATCAGGCTCCGCCTCTGGCGTGGGTTCGAGCTCGATCTCCAGCACGGGTTCCGGCATTCGGGGCGGTGGCGTCGGGTCCGCCCTGGGTGGGAGCGGCAGTTCCCCGCACACCAGTTTCATCCCGCCGAGCGCCCACAGCGTGGCCACCAGCTGCGAGGCCTGGGTCTGGGGGAATCCGGTCAGGCCCGCGATGGTGTCGCAGCCCAGGGGCTCCGTGCCCAGCAGGGAGAGCGCATAGGCCAGGGTAGGGGTCAGGGGCAGGTTGCTCAGCGCCTCCAGCAGGTTCGGTAGCGCCTGCCAGCGCCACTTGGGCTCGCTGCGGAACATCTGGTCCAGCTCCCGCTCGATCTTGGCGTGCTGGAAGGTGTCCCAGACCAGCCGGTGGTGGTCCAGGTGGAACTGGAGATCGCCGCTGAGGTTGGCGTCCAGGGGGCCGGGAATCCAGGTCATCTTGAGGATCGGGTGCTCCATGGCATGCAGGAGCACCGATCCCAGCAGCTCATGGAGCCGCTCGTCCCGCTCCTGGTGGGTCATCAGCCCCCACTGGACCACGCGGTCACCCATGCGGGCCCCCTCACCATCCGCGAGCAGCTCCTTCAGGGAGGCCATGTCCAGCACGCCGCGCCGGATGAGGAAGTTCCCGAACTGCTCCCCGATGGAATCGCTGCGGAGGTACTTCAGTTCCCCGCCGGCCCAATAGAGCCGCCGGGTCCCATCATTCTGCTCCAGCACGAGCTCGCCTTCCGCCTTCTGCTGGTGGAGGGATCCCATGAGGGCCGGCAGGAAATGGCGGACGGGGTGTTCGGGCACTCAGGCTCCAGGGGGTCAGTCCTAGTTTGCATGGTCCGAGCCAGGATGCCAGCCCCGAAACAACCCGGTAAATGCTGCAGGATCACCGTCCCTTGGCCCGAGTCACCTCAGGGCCTATCCTGTTCTCCCGTCCCCGCCGTACCCGGAAGGGCCCCCCATGTTCGAGAAGCTCGGAAAATTCGAGATCAAGCGTGTCCTGGGCAACGGCGCCATGGGCGAGGTCTACCTGGGGGTGGATCCCTCCATCGGTCGCGAGGTGGCCATCAAGACCATCCTCCCCTCGGCGGCCCAGGGCGGCGAGGCCAAGGAGCGTTTCGCCCGCGAGGCCCGGGCCGCCGGCGTGCTGAACCACCCGAACCTGGTGACGATCTATGAATTCGGCGAGGATCAGGGCGTCCTCTACATCGCCATGGAACTGGTGCGGGGGCACGATCTCGAAGAGCTGCTGGAGGAACAGTCCCTCACCCGCTCCGAGGTCCTGGAAGTGCTCGCCCAGGTCTGCGACGGCGTGGGCTTCGCGCACCGGCAGCAGATCGTCCACCGGGACATCAAGCCCTCGAACGTCCGCGTCCAGCGGGACGGCAAGCGCCTCCACGCCAAGGTCATGGACTTTGGCGTGGCCAAGATCAGCAACTCCGACATGACCGCCACGGGCATGGTGATGGGCACCGTGAGCTACATGGCGCCGGAGTACATCCGCACCGGCAAGCCCGACCCCCGAAGCGACCTCTTCGCCGTGGGGGTGATGCTCTACGAGTGCCTTAGCGGCCGGAAGCCCTTTGCGGGCGACACCACGCCCACGGTGCTCTACAAGATCGTGAACGAGGCCCCGGACCCCATCGACACCGAGCGGCTGAAGGGCATCAGCCCCGGCGTCCGGACGGTGCTGGACCGGGCCCTCTGCAAGAACCCCGACGAGCGCTTCCAGACCGCCGAGGAGCTGGCGAAGGCGCTGCGGGCCGCCAAGGACCCCACCTGGACGGGTCAGCTCGAGGAGGCCACCACGGTCCTTCGCGGCGCCGCCCCGGCCCCCCCCACCGCGGCGGTGCGCCCCGCTCCGGCCGAAGCCACCCTGCAGCTCCCTGCGGGGACCCAGGGCTCGACACCTCCATACGCCCCGCCAGCGCCCGCTGCGGGCGGGAGGGGCAAGGGCCTGTGGCTGGGCCTGGCCGCCCTCATCCTGGCAGGCCTGGGCGGCGTCTCCTGGTGGAGCCTCCGGGGCCGCGCCCCGGAGCCCGCCGCGGCCCTGGCCGGCGCCAAGATGGAACCGGCCTTGGCCGCCGGCGATACGAAGCCTGGCCCGGCCTCGGCTGCCCCGGGGGTGGCCCCGGCGAAGGCGGCGCAAGGACCCGGTCCTGCGGCCGTCCCGGCGACCCCCCCGCCATCCCAGGTGGACCCCAGACCCGGCGCCAAGCCCGAACCCGCCCGGCCTTCGCCACCGAAGCCCGCCGAACCCAGGACCATCGACCAGCCCGAGCTCTTCGCGCCCGAGAAGCTCGAGAAGCAGCAGGTCTTCGAGCGCAAGAACCTCGGCAACCTGTCCCTCAGCGAGTCCATCCGGTTGGCGGACAGCCAGCCGGACCGGGCCATTCAGGGCTTCCGCCAGGCCCTCCAGGCCGACCCCTCCAACGTCAATGCGCACGCCTGGCTGGCCGTGGTCCTGCACGACCAGGGCCGCACCCAGGAGTTCGTCCAGGAACTGCGGGAGGCCCGGCGCCAGGGGCTCCTGGGCCAGATGGCCCAGAACGCGCGCTTCCGCTCCGCCTTCAACCAGGCCCGGCTCAACCAGCGCCTCCCCTCCGATCTGGCGAACTGAGGTGGTGCGGAGCCAGGACCATCCGGGCGATCTGGAGGGCTGTCTGGGCTACCGGTTCCAGCGTCCCGACCTGCTCCAGGAGGCACTCACACACACCTCGGCCGGGTCCCGCCGGGACAATCAGCGGCTCGAATTCCTCGGCGACGCCCTGCTGAACTTCACGGTCGCCTTCCTGCTCCACCGCGAACGCCCGGACTGGCAGGAGGGCCCCATGAGCAAGCTCCGGGGGGTGCTGGTGCGCACGGAATCCCTGCACGCCTGGGCCCTGGACCTGGGCCTGGACCGGGCACTCAGGGCCGTCCATCCCCGCAAGGCCCCGCCCATGGGGCCCAAGCCCCTCGCCGACGCCCTCGAGGCCCTGTTGGCCGCCATCTACCTCGATGCAGAGGCCGCGGGATTGGACGGCATGCTCCGGGTGAGCGCGCTGGTGGAGGCCCGGTTCCTGGCCTCCATCCGGGAAGCCAGGCCCGAGAGTTGGACCCGGTCAGATCCCAAGACCCACCTCCAGGAAACGGTGGCCCGCCTGGGGCTCCCGGCCCCGGTTTATGCCCAGGTGGAACTTGCGGGTCCGGGCCATGCCCCCCGCTTCACCATGCGCGTGTCGGTGGGCGCCCTGGCCGCGGAGGCCGAGGGTTCGACCCGCAAGCGCGCCGAGGGCGACGCCGCCCAGCGGCTGCTGGATCAGCTTGGATCTGGCACACCTTCCTGACCCTTGCGTTACACTCCCATCTGCCTCTGTTAACGGTGTGTGCTTGAAGATCTATCCCAGCCTGAACCTCCAGCAAGGCCACGTGGTCTCCACCGCGTGGCCCGGTGATTCCTCCTTCCCGCTGCCCATGGACCTCGCCGAGCAGTTGCTCGACGGGGGCGCGACCCGGTTGTCCCTGGTGGATGTGGACGCGGCCATGGGCCGCGGAAACAACCGGGACCTGATCGGCCAGATCCTTCAGCGCTGCCGGACCCGGGACCGGAAGATCTGCATCCAGGTGGCTGGCGGCATCCGGAGCTCGGACCAGGCCCAGTTCTTCATCGACCAGGGAGCCACCTGGCTCGTGGTGGGCACCATCCTGCACAAGTCGCCCATGGTCTCCGAACAGCTGATGGCGCGATTCCCATCCTTCCTCAGCGCCGCCATCGACGCCCGCGCGGGCCTGGTCCACCGCTCGGGGTGGGCGGACCCCACCACCCAGAGCGCCCTCGATCTCGCCCTGCGGGCCAAGGCCTACGGCTTCCGGCGTCTGGTCTTCGTGGATATCCCGGAGGATCCCACCGCGGATCCGGATTTCCAGACCGCCCAGGAGCTGGCCGCGGCGACGGGCCTGCCCCTGCTCATGGGCGGCAGCCTCACGGCTCCCCATCACCTGGAGGCGGTGTATTCCAAGCCCGGCTTGCAGGGAGCGTTGGTAGACGCTCTGCTGTTCCACCAGAATCCGAGGCTGCTGGCCTTCCTCCAGGCCACCGTCGCCTGATCCGGGAGGAACATTGACCAAGCGTTCGCGACCTCACCCGACGATGTCGTGGGCTCGGTCATGAGCTCGGTAGGGGAATCCGTTTTCCTGGAATCCCTCACGGATTCCGAGCGTATCCATTTCCGCAATCTGATGCTGATCCGGCCCCAGCTGCCCTCGGAGGGGCAGGTCCGCATGCTGGAGGGACTGGCCCGCTCGCTGGCCTCGCCTCGCCTCCTCGCGCTCATGGCGCGCACGCCGCATTGGCTGGCCCATTGGCCCATCCTGCTTGGCCTGGCCGAAAATGAGGCCACGCCCGAAGCCATCCGCCGGGACCTGGAGATGGTGGTTTCCCTCTTCGACCAGATGCGGGAGATGGACCGGGCTCCCGTCGGGGAGAAGCCCGACCGTTCCGAATCCGTGAAGACCCTCTACTCGCAGCTGCCCGCCGGGCTGAAACCCGTGGCCAAGCTCCTGGCCAAGCAGCTGGCGAAGACCGTGACCGCCTCGGGGACCACCCAGGAGTTGCCCCCGCTGCCCGATGAACACCCCGATTGGGAGGCCCTGACTACCCTCCCCGTGGCCCCGCCTCCCCAGCCGCTGGCCGAGGGCCTGGATCGGGCCGGCCGCCTGGCCCGGGCGGGGCACACGGCCCAGCCCGAGGAACTGCTCTCGTTCCTGGTGGCCTCGGACCCCGACATCCGCCAGGCGGCGCTCCAGAACCCCCTGGTCTCCGAGGACCTGATCTGCCGCGCCCTGGCCCAGAGCGAGGACGCCGCCTTCTTCGAAGAGGTCTATGCCGAAGCCCGGTGGTACTTCCGGGAACCGGTGCGCGCGAGCCTGCGGGATGCCCCGGGCTGTCCGGCGGATCTCTCCCGGCGCGTGGGGCTCTCCCAGCTCCTGGTGGCCGCCCTGGAGCAGGGCACCCGCGACCGGCTTTCCGTCCAGCGGATCGTGAGTCTCTTCACCCAGCTGGCCGAAAGCGAGTACCAGTTCATCACCTACTGGGCCAAGCGGCAGTCCCCCGACCTGCTGCGGGTCGTGAAGTACTTCTACGACCGGCTGCAGCGCCAGCAGTCGAACCTGGCCTCGGCCCTCCCCGAGCGGGGCGAGGAAGGCCGCTGGGCGACCATGGAGGAACGGGTCTTCCTGGCCACCCAGGCCACCCAGGAAGAGCAGATCAGCCAGGTGCTGCGGGACCCCGATCTCCAGGTCTTCCGGCTCGCCCTGGAGAACCCGGCCCTGAGTTCGCGCCTCCTGGCCTCGGCGGTCTCCGCCCTGGACCACGCCCGGGTCGAGGCGATCGCGGCGCACCGTTCCTGGTCCGAGGATCCCATGGTGGCCGAAGCCCTGGTCCATCACCCCCAGTTGTCCGAGGCCTCAGCCCTGCGGCTGCTGCCCCAGCTGCCGGGAATGAAGCCCTCGATCGAGATCCTGCGGGACGCCCGCATCCTCCACCTGGAGGTCAAGCGCCGGGCCCTGGAGTCCCTCCGCCAGCTGTACCAGGATATGGACGTCCCCCACCGGATCACGGCCCTTCGCACTTCCGGGGGCGAGCTCATGCGCCACCTGCCCCAGGAGGTGCTCCAGGACGAGGAGACCCTGCGGCGGATGGTGGCGGACCGGCAGCTGGATCCTGGCATCCTCCTGCGGCTGGCCCGCAACAAGCTGACCCCCCGGGCCGTCCTGGAGCAGATCGCGGGACATCCCGTGCTCATGGCCCATGCAGCCATCATGTCCGAGCTGCTGCTCAATCCTAAGACGCCGCGGGAGGCCTCGATGCGCATCTGGGGCCTGCTCTCCGAGGCCGAGCAGCAGCAGCTCCTCCGCAGTCCCCATCTGCCTTCCGCCCTCCGGTCCATGGGTTGACCGGCGTAAACGCCGGCCGCGCGACTCCGTAGCCCCACCCAGGAGCCATCATGCGACGCCCTGCCGCCATCCTGATCCCCGCCGCGGCAGCCCTGGCCTGTCTGTCCTTCGCCTCCTCCTGCCGTCCCAAGTACCACGTGCCCGCCTGGGTGGCGGCCGCGCCGGCCGACAGCCTGGCCTCCATCTCCGGAGAGGCCGGGTGGATGCTTTCGCACAAGGAGCTCCAGTCCTTCATCTCCCGCGACCCGGTGGTGGAACGGGCCCTCGATCTCTTCCTCCAGAAGGCCCACATCAGCCCCCGCCTGGAGACCGGCCGGGTGACCTTCCACATCCTCGGCATGCCCCAGAAAGGGGATGGAACCCTTCAGAAGGGCCTCGAGCACGTCCTCATCCAGCTCAACCAGTTCAAGGACCCCGCCGCCCTGGTGGGCGCCCTGGCCGAATCCTTCCCCCAGGAGGGGAGCCTGCGGATCCAGGGCCGGGACTGGCCTCTTTACGTGATCCTGGACCTTGAAACCGGCGGGACCAAGGCCCATATCCGGGCGGCCAGCGACGAGAAGGGCCAGGTCTGGATCGGCTCCCTGGAGACCCTGGCCCGCCTGGCCGCCGGGGCCAGCCTCGGGACCCTGCCCGACGCGGCCCTGGCGGCGGAATGGATCAGCCCCAGGGCCCCCTTCCAGGGCTACCTCCAGCCGGAGGCGCTGCTCGGCGGCCTGACCAGGAACCTGGAGGGCAGCATCCTCAAGGACCTCCCCCAGGGGGTCCATGCGCTGTTCTGGAGCCTCACGCCGGCCCAGGACCCGGACCAGCCGATCCGATTCGAGCTGGCCCTCGCCGGCACCCCCGACGGCATCAACCGGGTCAGCCCCTGGCTGCAGCGCCTGGTGGCCGCCGCCAACGCGGTCCAGACCCCCCAGGGCGGGACCCCCCCGGAGCTGATGCAGGAGGAGCGCCGCGTGAGCCTGCGGTGCCGGCTCACCCCGCAGCAGCTCAGGCTGGTCATGGAGAAGCTCGGCCAGCCCGGGCTCGCCGTCGGCCTCGGCAGGGGGGGCGGCCCCGCATGAACCCCGCGCTCCCGCTCACGGCGAGTGGCGACGTCGCATCGCCCGGGGAGCCTCCCCCCGAGTTCTGGATGACCCAGCTGAAGGCCGGTCGGGAAGAGGCCCTCAGCCATCTCATGACCCGCTTCGAGCGGCCCCTCCTCGCCTTCCTGCACCGCCGCCTCCAGAGCGAGGCGGGCGTGGTCCAGGAACTGGTCCAGGAGGTCTTCCTCAAGTGCCTCCAGCACTGCCAGCGCTTCGAGGAGGGCCGGCCGGTGGCCGCCTGGCTTTTTACCCTGGCGGCTAATGCGGCGACCGACCACCTGCGTAGAAGAGGACGGGAGGTACCCCCCCCCCGAGACCTTTGACGCACCGGATCCCCACCAACCCTCACCCTGGGAATCCGTGGACCAAAGCCGGCGAATCCAGGCCCTGCGAGGGGCCCTGGAGGGTCTGACCCCGCGCCAGCGGGCCATGGTCCAGGCCTACTACGTCCACGAACTCCCGGTGAAACGGATCGCCCAGGACCTGGGTTGCGCCGAAGGAACCGTGAAAGCCACCCTCTTCCAAAGCCTCCAGAAACTCCGCAAGACCCTCGGACCCCAGCCATGACCGCCTCCTCTGACCCCCAGCGCCGCCATGCCAGCCCCCTGGACGAAGCCCGGCTCTTCGAGGTGCTGGAGCAGCCCGAGCACTGGCCCGAGGACCCCGCCCTCCAGGCCGAGCTGGCGGACCTGCTGGAGCTTCACCTGGTCCTGGGGACCCAAGGTCCGGCCCTGGCCGAGGGCCTGGCCCCGGCACCCCGGGCCCGCTGGACCACTTCCTGGTCCCTGTCCGCGGCCGCCATCCTCCTGGTGGCCCTGGTGCCCGCCGCCTACACGGTCCGGCGCACCCAGACCCTGCGCCTGCAGGCCCGGGACACCGTCCGCCTGGAGCAGCTGGCCCGGAAGCGCACCCAGGACCGCGCCTGGATCGCCTTCTTCCAGCAGAGCACGGCCCTGCTCCAGGACTTCGAGCAGAACCCCGCCCTGTGCAAGAAGGGCGAGGAGGACCGGCACCAGGAGCGCGACATGGCCCTGGTCCTCCTCGAGGCCAGCCATCAGCTCGCCGCCCAGGGCGCGCCCAGCAAGGAGGCCGAGGCCATCCGCGGCACCCTGCACACCTGGCTCTCCGAGGTGGCCTTCGAGGACAGCTGCCTCAGCCCCGAGCGGGCAAGGGAGCTGCGCCAGTGGGCCGCGGCCCACAACCTGGAAACTGAAGCCGGCCGCATGGAACGCCGCCTCCGGGGGGACGGCGCATGAACATCGGCCTTCTCCTGGTGGTGCCCACCCTGGTGTCGCCGACGGCGCCGGACAGCCCCGCCGAGGCGCTGTTCCGCCAGGCCCGGGACCTCCGCTACGCCCAGCGCTGGTTCGAGGCGGTCCAGGCCTACCGGACCCTGCTCCGGGATTTCCCGGCCTCTCCGCGCGCCGTCGACGCCCGCTACTGGCTGGCCTCCAGCCTCGAGCAGGACCAGCGCTGGGACGATGCCGCCGAGGCCTACACGGAATTTCTAGCGAAGTACCCGGACCAGCGGCTGCTGGGCAAGGAGGCGCGGCTCAACCGCGTGCGCTGCTGGGGCATCCGCCAGTGGGACAGCCCGGCGGCCACGGCGGGGCTGGCCAGGGCCCTGACCGACGCGCGCGAGGAGGTCCGCATCGCCGCGGCCCTGCAGTTGGCCAAGCAGCGGGATACCCGGGTGCTCCCCGTGCTCCAGGCCGGCCTGGGGGGCGAGGCTTCCTCCGAAGCCTGCCGCCTGGCCCTCCTCTCCATGGGCATCCAGCCCCAGGCCACGGGCCCCGCCCAGGGCCGCTTCCTGGTGATCCGCGTGAAGGAGCGGGGCAAGCAGGAAGCCCTCACGGTGCGCCTGGCCCTGGGCCTCGCCCGGGCCGTCGGGGGGTACCTGTCCGACGAGCAGCTCAGGCAGGCCAAGAAGAAGGGCGTGGACCTGGAGCGCCTCATGGACCAGTCCCTCAAGGCGCCCAAGGGCACGGAACTCTTCAGCCTGGACGACGGCAAGAGCACCGTGACCGTGACGGTGGAATAGGGGTGTTCCGTTAAGCTGGAGGGTCGAGGGCCCATGTCCAGCATCCGCCGTTTCTACCGGGACCACCTGATCCGGTTCCTGCCCGCCATCCTGGGCGGGATGCTCCTCCTCCTGGCGGCCGGCCTCTGCCAGTCACTGCTGATCGGGAGCCTCAACTTCGTCTTCAAGGACAACCTGCACATGGCCCCCCCGGGCGCCCAGGCCACCGGGGCCTTCGCGGCCCTGGATCACCTGAAGCTCTGGCTCATGGCCCACCTGCCCCAGCGGGCCGACCTGCAGCAGAGCTCGCACTTCGTGCCCCTCCTCCTGGTCAGCCTCTTCCTTATGAAGGGGCTCCTCGGCTACGCCGGCACCCTGCTCATGGTCCGCTCAGGCATCCGCGCCACCCAGGAGCTGCGGGAGCGGCTGTTCGCGCACCTGCTGGACCAGGAGCCGGCCTTCTTCCAGAAACACCCGGTGGGGGAGCTCATCACCCGCTGCATCTCGGATGTGGGTGCCGTCCAGGGCATCGCCAGCAATCAGCTGGCCGAGGCCGTGCGGGAGATCTGCCTGGCCCTGGCCATGGTGTCCGCCCTCCTCTGGATGGACTGGAAGCTTTCCCTCACGCTCTTCATCGCCGGGCCCCTCGTGGTGGTCCCGGTCCGGAAGCTGAGCCGCCGCATCCGGGCCGTGAACCACCGGAACCAGGAGGCCTCCAGCCACCTGCTCCAGCGCCTCAAGGAGGTCTTCAGCAACATCCGGGTGGTGCTGGGGTTCGCCCGCGAGGACTTCGAGGTCCAGCGGTTCAAGAAGCAGAACTTCGAGCTCTACCGCCTGGGGATGAAGAGCGCCCGGGCCTCGGCCCTGTCCACCCCGATCATGGAACTGGTGGGCGGCTGCCTGCTGGCGGGCCTGGTGGCCTACGCCTCGGCGGAGATCCGCTCCGGTCGCCTCACCGGGGCGGACTTCTTCACCTACCTCCTGGCGGTCTACCAGCTCTATGACCCCCTCCGGCGGCTCACCAAGCTCAACAACGAGGTCCAGGTGGCCACGGCCAGCCTCGACCGGGTCTACAGCATGCTCAGCCGGACCAGCGAACTCCCCACCGCCGCCGTCCCCACACCCGTGCCCGCCGCCCCCAAATCCCTGAGGTTCGAGGGCGTGCAGTTCGCCTACGACGCCAAGCACCCGGTGCTGCGCGACATCGACCTCGAGGTGCGCTCCGGGGAGACCGTGGCCCTGGTGGGCGGCAGCGGCGGGGGCAAGACCACGCTGGTGAACCTCGTTCCGCGCTTCTTCGATCCCACGGGGGGCCGCATCACCCTGGATGGGACCGACCTGCGGGACTTCGACCCGCGGGACCTGCGGAAGCTCATCGGCATCGTCACCCAGGAGACCCTGCTGTTCATGGACACGGTGCACGACAACATCGCCTACGGCCTGCAGGCCAGCCGGGAGACCGTCATCGAGGCCGCCAAGAAGGCCCACGCCCACGACTTCATCGCGGCCCTGCCCAAGGGCTACGACACGCCCCTGGCGGAGACGGGATCCAGCCTCAGCGGTGGCCAGCGCCAGCGCCTCGCCATCGCCCGGGCCCTCCTGCAGGACCCGCCCATCCTCATCCTGGACGAGGCCACCAGCGCCCTGGACACCGAGAGCGAGCGGGCCGTGCAGGCGGCCCTCGAGACCCTCATGGAGAACCGCACCACGCTGGTGATCGCCCACCGACTCAGCACCATCCAGCGGGCCACGCGGATCTGCGCCATGAAGCACGGCCGCATCGTGGAGGAGGGCACCCACGAGGAGCTGGTCTCCCGCGAGGGCGAGTACGCGCGCCTGCACCGGCTGCAGTTCGCCGAGGCCTGATGCGGCGCACTGATTTCCACTTCGACCTGCCGCCGGACCTCATCGCGCAGCACCCCACGCCGGACCGGGACGGCGCACGCCTGCTGGTGGTGGACGCCCGAAGCGGCAGCTGGTCCCACCGCGCCATCCGGGACCTCCCTGAGCTCGTCCCGGCCGGCAGCCTCTGCGTGCCGAACGACGTCCGCGTGCGGCATGCCCGGCTCTTCCTCCGCCGGGCCGGGGGCGGGGCCGGCGAGGCCCTTCTGCTTCGGAGCCTCGGCGGAGGCCTGTTCGAGGCCCTGGTGCGACCCGGCGCCCGGCTCAAACCCGGCGCATCGGCGGCCGTCGTTGATCCCCGGACCGGGGTCGAACTGGCCCGGCTCGAGGTTCGGGATACGCTCCCCGAAGGCCTCCGGACCGTCCGGGTCCTGGGGGACCATGGCCTGGACTGGGACGAGATCGACCGCATCGGCCGCCTGCCCCTGCCGCCCTACATCGGGCACCTGGCGGAGGCCGAGGACGAGACCCGCTACCAGACGGTGTTCGCGGCCCCGGAAGGGGAGGCGGTGGCGGCCCCCACCGCGGGACTCCACTTCACGCCGGAGCTCATTGCGGCCCTGGGGGCCCGCGGCTGTGGCTGGCATCCGGTGCGGCTCCACGTGGGCCTCGGCACCTTCCGCCCCATGACCGCCGAGCGTCTCGAGGACCACGCCATGCACGAGGAACGCTTTGAGATTCCCGGCGGGACCGCGGCCGTCCTGGAGCCCGCCCTCCTGGACCGCTCCCACCCGGTTCTCTGTATCGGCACGACCTCGCTGCGCACCCTGGAGGGCGCCTGGGACGGTCGCCGCCTCGTGCGCGAGGGCTCCACCCGGCTGTTCATCACGCCCGGCTACCGGCTGCGCACCGCGGACCACCTCCTCACCAACTTCCACCTGCCTGAAAGCACGCTGTTCGTCCTGGTGTCCGCCCTGCTGGGGCCCGAACTGGCCCAGGCGGCCTACGCCGAGGCGGTGCGGGAGCGCTACCGCTTTTTCAGCTATGGCGACGCCATGCTGATCTTGAATGCCCGGACTCTCCCTTCCTGATTCGCTTCCTGAGGGGCCGATCCACAGGCCACATTCGGCCGCCCGCTCCGCGACCCGTGGGGGAGGGCGTTATGACCTCCGTCCTTATTCTGATCCGTGCGGGTGCCCCGCTTCTCGGGCGACGTTCAGTCGCCCGCTCCGCGACCCGTGGGGGAGGGCGTTATGACCTCCGTCCTTATTCTGATCCGTGCGGGTGCCCCGCTTCTCGGGCGACATTCAGTCGCCCGCTCCGCGACCCGTGGGGGAGGGCGTTATGACCTCCGTCCTTATTCTGATCCGTGCGGGTGCCCCGCTTCTCGGGCGACATTCAGTCGCCCGCTCCGCGACCCGCATCGGATCAGAGGTATTCGACGAACTGGTGGACCACGGGGATGCGGTGCTTCTTGCCCTTGGTGGCCTGGAGGATGCTTGTCACGGACATGCCCAGGCACCAGAGCAGCCAGAGGGGCAGGAAGAAGCGGGTGGCCACGGTCCCGAAGATGGGGAAGAGGCCGATGATCACCATGGCCAGCGTGAACACGCATTCAGCGAAGGCCAGGATGACGCCTTGGCGCGCGTGCCACAGCAGTTCCGCGTCCTCGCGGTTGCGCATGTAGGGCACGAAGGCCCAGGGCCCTGAATAGCACAGGATCAGGTCTCGCAATCGCTCCCCCACGTAGAGGGGGGTCGGGACATCCAGGGGCACGGCAACCTCCACGTCGAGGATAGCGCACTGGGAGGATCCCGAGGGGCTAGTGCCCCCGCAGGGCCACCAGCAGGGCCATCAGCAGCACGATGCCGGCATAGATCTGCTTCAGCTTCGCCCCTCGCGTCCGCGTCGCCACCCGGGCCCCGCCCAGGGCGCCGACGGCGAACCCGAGGGCCACGCCGAGGATCACCCCCCAGGGCAGGCCACCCTGGGCCTGGGCATAGACATAGACCCCGGGGAGACCGATGGGTGGCAGCATCATCATCAGGCTGGCCAGCTGGGCCTCGTGCTGGGTCATCTTGAATTTCGAGGCCAGCAGCGGGACGACCACCACGGCGCCCCCCAGGCCCGTGAGGCCCGACACCACGCCCGCCAGGAACCCGATGGGAAGCCCCCAGGTCCAGAGGCCAGCCAGGTCGAGGGGCTCCGCTCCCCGATCCTTCATCGGAGGCTCCTGGCGCAGGAAGGTCTTGACCGAGAGGAAGACCAGGAACGCCGCATAGCTCCAGCGCATGGGGTTCGAGGGGATCCGGTTGGCCACCAGGGCGCCGCCGTAGATTCCGAAGAGGAAGGCCAGGATGAGCACTCCCACCAAGGGCACGCTGGAGGCGATGCCCCGCCGCCGGTACTGGAGCACCGCCGGAAGGCCCGTGGGAAGGAGCATGGCCGCCAGGGTGGTGCCCTGGGCGCGGTGCTGGTCCAGGTTCAGGATCAGCCCGAGGAGGGGCACCATCACGATGCCGCCCCCCACCCCGAACAGGCCCGCGAGGAAGCCTCCGCCGAGGCCCGTGCCCAGTCCCGCCACCAGGTGGCTTGCATCCATGGCCACGGTCCCCCCATTCCCACTGCAGAGGATTCTGCTCTGGCGTGTGTTCCAATGGAAGGTTGGAGGTCCAGGTGCAGGCGCAACTCAGCGAAGAGGTGGTACTCGACAGCCGGCGGGCCGTGTGGCTGCCCCGGCAGAAGACCCTGGTGCTGTCGGACCTCTTCATCGGGCTGGGTGCGGCGCGTCGGCGCCGGCCCGACCCCATGCCCGCCACGGCCCACCTGGAGATCTGGGAGCGGGTCTTCAGCCTCATTGATGATTACGCACCGGAGCAGGTGGTCCTGCTGGGCGACCTCAAGCCCAGCCAGGGGACCGTGGAAGGCGAGGAGGCCGAGGAGCTGCGCACCATCTTCCGCAAGCTGAAGGCCGGCGGGCGGACCGTCCACCAGGTCGTGGGCCATCCCGAACGGAGCGATGGCCCGGCCCTGGAGGGCACGGGCATCCAGCCCATCGAACAGCTTCGTGTCGGCCCCTTCACGCTGATGCACCGGCGGCGGATCTTCGTCTACCCCCGCCACGACCCCTCCCACGGCTTCTGGATCAACGGCGGCGTGCACCCCCTCTTCGCCGTCCCCTACCTGGACCCCTCAGGAGCGCCCGACTGGCTCAGGCTGCCGGCCTTCCTCTTCACGGGTTACGCCCTGGTGATGCCTCCTTTCGTCAGCTACGCCCAGGGTTTCGAGGTCATCCAGCCGGAGCGCCTGCCCCGCCAGGCCCGGGCCTGGACCCTGCTGGCCGATCGACTGAACCCCCTGAGCCTGGCCGACCTGCCTCCCACGCCGGAGTCTCTCCGGACGCTCACCCGCCCCGCCCGCAAGGGCAAGGAGCCGGGCAAGTCCAAGGAATAGTGGGCCCTACTTCCGCTTCGCCCTCGCCATCGGCGCCCCCCCGTGCAGGGCGCGACCGTCATCCAGCGTGAGGTCCCAGCCCAGCCGGTCGCCCTTCTTCAGGCCCAGCCGCTTGAAGGTCCCCGCCGGGAATTCGATGAAGTGCCGGGCCGGAATCGTGCCCCCGTAGGTCGGGCAGTCATCGCCTCGCATGGGGCTGCAGGGCGGGACCCGCTCCGCGGTTTCCATGACCCGCCCCTCCTGGTCGATCCAGGCCACATCCAGGGCGATGAGACAGTTCTTCATCCAGATGCTGTGGTAGCCGTCCTCGCCGTAGACGAAGAACATGCAGCGGTCCTTCGCCAGGCTCTGGCGGTACATCAGGCCCTTGGCCTTCTCCGGCTCCGTGGCCGCCACCTCGGCCAGGAAGGACGTCTGCTTGAAGGCCACGGTGCCCCCACCTCCCGCCAGGAGGTGAATCGTGAACAGGGCGGCGAGCAGCATGCGCATGGCAACTCCTTGAACCTCATTATCTGATGAAGTGCCTGAATGTCTCCGGAGGATCCTGCCTGACTGGACCGACCCTGCCCGGGCTCAACCGGGGGTTCCGCCGCACCGAGTCAGGCCTCACGCAACCAGGCCGCCACGCGTTCCACATCAGCCTCCGTGTGGAAACCGTGGAAGGCCACCCGGAGGTAACCCTCCCGCACTGAGGCGAAGACGCCCCGGTGGTACCCCGCCTTCAACAGGCGCTCCAGCCCATCCTGGCCCTGACCACCGTGGTGGAAGGCCAGGATGGACCCCAGGCGGCCCCCCCGAAGCAGGGCCTGGAGCCGTTCGGCCTCGGGTCGCCACTTCGAGCCCCCCAGGGCATCCAGCAGCGCAGTCTGGAGAAGGGCCACGTGGGCCTCGATGGCCGGTACGCCGACTCCGTTGATGAGCCGAAGGGACTCCAGCAGGGTCGAGGCCTGAAGGAGGTTCGGTCCTCCGGGCTCCAGTGCGCGGCCGTCCGCCAGCCAGCCCCGGTCGAAGTCCGTCGAGGGCCTGGAGAAGTCCGTGGCGGCTTCCACCGACAGCCAGGTGCCAGAAGGCGACAGTGACTGTCTAAAATCTTCAGCGGTCCACAGGAAGCCCATGCCCTGGGGGGCCAGCAGACCCTTGTGGCCACCGGTGGCGAAGGCTGACAGGCTCTCGAGGTTGATGGGGACGGTACCCGCGCCCTGGATGCCATCCACCACGAGATGGACACCCCGCTCCCTGCAAGCGGCGCCCAGGCGCGGGAGGTCCAGCATCAGGCCATCCTGGAAGCGCACCCAGGACAGGGCCAGGACCCGGGTCCGCGGGTCCAAGGCCTCGATGAGCCGCCCTTCGGGATCCGATTCGGCCCGGGGCGGTTCGCTCGCCCAGGCCGCGGCCCCCGCCAGGTGCCCCTCCCAGAGCGGCACCTCGCGGAACCTGACCCCCCGGGGGCGGAGGGCCAGCCAGGGCCAGGCATTCGAGGGGAACTCGCCCAGGGGTGCGAGAACTTCATCCCCGAGGTGCCAGGGGATCCCCTGGGCGAGGGTCACGAGACCCGAAGAGGTGGTCGGGGTGAGGCTGATGTCTTCGGCCCGACCGCCCACCAGATCAGCCGCTTCCCTCCGGACGGCCACCGGGATGCCTTGGAAGTCCTCCTCCCAGCGCACTTCCCAGGGCTGGAGCTCCTTCTGCATGAAGGCACGGGCCACCCTCATGCCGGCCCGGGGCACGGGGCCTTCGGCGCAGTGCATGACCCAGAGGTGGTCCGGGTCCAGGTGGAAGAGCGCCGGGTTGAGGGGCGGGGTGCTCATCCCTTGCCGGCGGCCAGCAGCACCTTCAGGCCCACGGGATAGATGGGTTCCACCAGGGCGCGGACCGCGGCGGCGTACTGCTGGATCTCCCACTGGGCGTGGCTGTCGGCCCGCAGGCGGATGAAGTGGGCCACGGCCTGGAGGCTGACGGTCCAGTAGACCTCCGAGTAGAGCGCGAGCGGCAGGACGCAGCGGGCCTGCTCCCGGCAGACGCCCAGGGACAGCAGTTCCTTGTAGTGGGCCACGGAACTGCGGCAGCTCTCCAGGTAGCTTTCCAGGGCCCGGGCCTGGTCGCTGGCCTCGATGGCCCCTTCGCTGCCCTGCTTGTTCACCTTGGCCTGGCGGCGGAAGCCTCCCGGCACGAAGAACTCGTCCTCGGGGAATTCCACGTAGCGTCCGGAGATCTCGTTGAACTCGGACCCGATGCGGTGCTTCATCCACTGGCGGAAGACGAAGATGGGCGCCTTCACGTGCAGGGTCAGGGCCGTGTGGCGGAAGGGCGAGGTGTGCTCATGCTCGGCCAGGTAGGCCACCAGCTTGGCATCCCCCTCCTCGAAGGCGTCCTTGGTCTTCCCGAAGGACACCCGCGCCGCATTCACCACCGAGAGGTCCGAGCCCATGTGGTCCACCAGACGCACAAAGCCCCTGTCCAGCACTTTGATCTCGGGATGGGTCATGGAATACTCCGGGCTTCCAGCTTCCCGCGCCGCCTGGGAGAATGGAAGGTCTGCCAGGAGCCCCCATGAAGTTTTTTATCGACACCGCCAACATCGACGAAATCAAGCGAATCAACGCCCTGGGCGTGCTGGACGGTGTGACCACCAACCCGAGCCTCATCGCCAAGGAGACGGGCAAGCCGTTTGAAGCCATCATCGAGGAGATCTGCCACATCGTGGACGGCCCCATCAGCGCGGAGGTCATCGGCCTGGAGGCCCCGGGCATGATCGAGGAGGGCCGCCGCCTCTCGAAGATCCACAAGAACGTGGTGGTGAAACTGCCCCTCATCGCCGAGGGCCTGAAGGCCTGCAAGGCACTCACCGCTGAGGGCGTCCACACCAACGTCACCCTCTGCTTCAGCGCCACCCAGGCCCTCATGGCCGCCAAGGCCGGCGCCACCTACGTGAGCCCCTTCGTGGGCCGCCTGGACGACATCAACCTGGACGGCATGGAGCTGATCCGCGAGATCTGCGCCATCTTCGAGAACTACGGATTCGACACCCAGTGCCTGGCCGCCAGCATCCGCAGTCCCCGTCACGTCACCGATTCCGCCCTGGCCGGGGCCCACGTGGCCACCATCCCCACCAAGGTCTTCGACCAGATGCTGAAGCACCCCCTCACCGACAAGGGTGTCGAGGGTTTCCTGGCGGATTGGAAAAAGAGCGGACGGTAGCGCAAGCCTGGGTCGGCGCGCCGGAAGCCTCGGCACGGGGCGAACCCAAGGAGCGGAAGGTGGCTCCGAGCAATGAGCCTGTACGATCTGTCAAAGGATCCGCCCCGGACCCCCATTCGTGACCGGCCCGTCCATTCTTGCCGGATAGGATGACCGCGGGCCGATGGTCGGTCCGGGGGTGGCCCATGGATGCGATCACGTCAGTCCTCCGAACCTGCGAGATCTTCTCCGGGCTGTCCGATGGGGACCTGGGCCTGGTCGCCAAGGCGGCCCTTCGCCGAGAAGTCCCGGCCGGGACCACCCTCTTCCGGCAGGGGGAGGCTCGGCTGGGCGCCACGATCATCGCCGAGGGCCGCGTGGAGATCACCCGGGACAATGGGGACGGGCCCGAACCCGTGGTGATCCTGGGCCCCGGCGATGTGGCGGGCGAGCAGTCCTTCCTGGCCGCCAGCACCCACACGGCTACGGCCGTGGCCCTCAGCCCCGCCATCCTGCTGGACCTCGACCGGGAGGCGGTGCTGGGCAGCCTGGCCCAGGATGGGGCCGCCGCCATCGCGGTGCTCAGCAAGATCGCCAACGTGCTGCACCAGCGCATCCTCTACTCGGCCACCCCCCGCACGGGCCGTGAGCAGGCCTATGCCAGCGGCCGGACCCGGCGAGAATCCGACCTGATCGGTCCCCTGGACGTGCCCGAGGACGCCCTCTTCGGCGTCCAGACCCTGCGGGCCGTCCACAACTTCCCCATCACAGGGACGCCCACCAGCCACTTTCCCGCCATGATCCGCGCCCTGGCCATGGTGAAGCAGGGCGCCGCCCGGGCCAACGCCCGGCTGGGCCTGCTGGAACCCGCCATTGCCGGGGCCATCGATCGCGCCTGCCAGGAGATCATCGACGGCCACTGGCACGGCCACTTCCCCACGGACATGGTGCAGGGAGGGGCGGGCACATCCACGAACATGAACGCCAACGAAGTCATTGCCAACCGCGCCCTGGAGCTGCTGGGCCACCGGCGGGGCGAGTATGCGTTCTGCCACCCCAATGACCACGTGAACCTGGGCCAGAGCACCAACGACGTCTACCCGACAGCCCTGCGCCTCACCACCATCTTCATGCTCAAGAGCCTGCTGGAGGCCATGGACCGCCTGAAGGCCGCCCTGCACGCCAAGGGCAGGGAATTCTCGGACGTCATCAAGATGGGCCGCACCCAGCTGCAGGATGCGGTGCCCATGACCCTGGGCCAGGAGTTCGAGGCCTACGCCGTCACCACCGGCGAGGACATCGCCCGCCTGAGGGAGACCGCCCGCCTGTTCCTCGAGGTGAACATGGGCGGCACGGCCATCGGCACGGGCATCTGCGCCGACCCGCGCTATCCCGAAACCGTGGTGGAGGAGCTCCGCAAGGTGACGGGCCTGGAGATCGTCCTGGCGGAAAACCTGGTGGAGGCCACGCCGGACACCGGCGCCTTCGTGATGTTCTCCGGCGTGGTCAAGCGGGCCGCCGTGAAGCTGAGCAAGCTCTGCAACGACCTGCGTCTGCTCAGCAGTGGCCCCCGCTGCGGCTTCGGCGAGCTGAACCTGCCGCCCATGCAGCCCGGCAGCAGCATCATGCCCGGCAAGGTGAACCCGGTGATTCCCGAGGTGGTGAACCAGGTGGCCTACATGGTCATCGGCAACGACCTGACGATCACGCTGGCCGCCGAGGCCGGCCAGCTCCAGCTCAACGTCATGGAGCCCATCCTGGCCTACAGCCTCGCCACCAGCATGCGCACCCTGACCGCGGCCGTGAACGTGCTCACCACCAAGTGCATCGTGGGCATCACCGCCAACCGGGAGCGCTGCCGGGACCTGGTGGAGCACAGCATCGGCATCGTCACGGCCGTCATGCCCGCTATCGGCTACAAGCGGGCCACCGAGGTGGCCAAGGAGGCCCTGGAGACCGGCGTGCCGGTGCGGGAACTGATCCTGCACAAGGGGTACCTGAGCCCCGCGGAACTGGACGAGGCCCTCAGCCTGGAGGCCATGACCCGGCCCCGGCCCCTGCGGTAGGGCGCGGGGCCCGACTGAAGCTGGTCAAGGCCCTGGCCTTCCTGGAGAGCAAGCGCGAGCACGCCACCCGGGAAACATGGGAACATTCCACGCTAGGAGGTCCCATGCGCGCTGTCCTGCTTGCCCTGGCGACGCTTGCCCTCGCCGCGCAGTCCCCGAGACCCGCGCCCACCTTTGATGAGGCCTTCTTCAGTGGGGACCGCCGGGCCATCCTCGAAGGCTGCGCCGACCGGGCCCGGTCCATCAAGCCCAAGGACGCGAAGTACCTCGCCGAATGCGGGCGGGCCTACCTGGCGGCCATGGACAGGCCCAGGGCCCTGGAGGCCTTCAGGGCGGCGGAAGAGCGGGAGCCCAAGGACGGCCAGGTGCTGCGGCTCCTCGCCCAGGCCTGGCTCAAGCATGGCTACAAAACGGAGGCGCTCGAAGGCTACGAGAAGATCCTGCAGCGGGATGCCAAGAACAAGGAGGCCCTCACCCAGGCGGCCGTGGACCTCGCGGAAGTGGGACTGGTCAGCGAGGCCGGGCGCTACATGGGAGTGCTGGAAGCCCTGGACCGGGACGCCTGGGAACGCTTCCTCCTGTTCGGACGCGCCTTGCTGGTGGCCGGGCAGCGCCGGAAGGCCGCCTTCTGGTTCGCCCGCGCCGTGGCCCTGAAACCTCATGAAGAGAAGGTCTTCCTGGAGATCTCCCGCGCCTTCGCGGAGACCCAGAGCATCATGTAGGATCCCGTCCCCCCAGACACCGCCCGGGGCAGGAGCCTGCCGGAGAGCCCATGGCTGATTGGATCCTGAACGAGCACGAGGCCCTGCGCAGCGGCTGGAAGGTGCTTGGGTTCTTCCTGCTGTTCCTGGCCCTGGCCCTGGCGGCGATGGTGGGTCTGCACGTCCTCGGAAAACCCCTCGTCCTGGGCCCCTGGCTGGGGGCCGCCCTCGGGGCCCTGGCCAGCCTGTTCTGCGTGGGGCTGGAGGGCCGGCCCTTCAGCAGCCTTGGCTTCGGTCCCAATCGGCGCTGGCTGCTCGAATGGGGGGTCGGCATCCTGGGGGGGCTGCTGATCATCCTGGCCTCGGCCCTGCTGGTGAGGGGGATGGGGGGCTTCCACTGGGAGCGGACCCAGGGCATGGGCCTCGGACGTTCCCTGGCTTCAGGCTGGGTGTTCCTCGGGGTGGCCTTTTCCGAGGAGCTGTTCGCCCGGGGCTACCCCTTCCAGCGGCTGCTGGAAGGGGCGGGGCCCTGGACGGCCCAGGGCGTCTTTGCAGCCCTCTTCGCCCTGCTGCACTGGGGGAACCCCGGCATGCACGGGTCCACCAGGGCCTGGGCCACGCTGACCATCGGGCTCTCGGCGATCCTCCTTGGTCTCTGCTACCTCCGGACCCGGAGCCTGGCCCTGCCCATCGGCCTTCATCTTGGCTGGAACTGGGCCCAGGGCAGCCTGCTGGGCTTCGGCGTGAGTGGCACCACCGACACCAGGGGCCTCTGGACCCCGGTCTTCAGGGACCGTCCCGAGTGGCTCACGGGGGGGGCCTTCGGCCTGGAGGCCAGCCTGCCCTGCGCCCTCGTCTGCGGCCTCGCCATTTGGGTGGTGTGGCGCTGGAAGGGGCCGGGGCCTCTCACCGGCGCTTCCTCCGTCCCTGAGCCCGAGTAGGCCTCCCCCAGACCGCACAGGCGGTATCCTGGGCCATGCACTATGCGGCGCTCGCCTCGGGTTCCAAGGGGAACTGCCATGCCCTGTCGGATGGTGAACGGACCCTCCTCATCGACGCCGGCATCTCCCTCCGCCAGATCCGCCAGCGCCTCGACGCCCTGAGCCTTGGCAGCGGGGAGGTGGAGGCGCTCGCCCTGACCCATGAGCACTCCGATCACATCGGCGCCCTGGGCGTCATCCTGCGCCGCACGCACTGGGCCATCCTCGCCACCCGCGAGACCCGGCGGGCCGCCGAGAAGGCCCAGGATGTCCTGATCCCACCGGAGCGCTGGATCGAACTGGAAGCGGGACACCCCCTGGACTGGGCGGGCTGGCGCGTGCTGCCCTTCGCCCTCCCCCATGACGCCGCGGATCCCGTCGCCTTCCGCGTCGAGGCTGGGCCTTGCACCTGTGCCGTGGTCACGGACCTAGGCCAGGCCACCGCCCTGGTGGCCGACCACCTGCGGGACCTGGATCTCCTGGTGCTGGAGGCCAACCACGACGTGGACATGCTGCGTGAGGGGGACTACCCCCCCCAGCTCAAGGCCCGCATCCTGAGCCGGGTGGGTCACCTCAGCAACGCCGCCATGGCCGACCTGCTGGCCCGGGCCTCCGCTCCGCGCCTGCGGCAGGTGGTGCTGGCGCACCTCAGCGAATCCAACAACCATCCCGATCTGGCCCGGTTCGCCGCGGAGGAGGTTCTCCGGGGCTCGGCTGTGGAACTCCACGTGGCCCACCAGCGCGAGCCTCTCGCGCTTTCCGTCAGCCCCGGCTAAGGTCCCCATGTTCCGATCCTCGCTCGCCCTTCTTCTGCTGGCCTTCCCCCTCGGGGGCCAGTCCCTGCCCCCCCTGCGGGAAGTGGTGGAGCGGTTCGACTCGGCCCAGGCCCAGGCCCGGACCCTCCAGTGCTCCTTCACGCTGACCCTCCGGCGGGCCCTGCTGAAGACCCCCTCGGTCACGCGGGGCACCATGTATCTCCAGGGCTCCGACTTCGCCCACTTCGCCTTCCAGCCCCCGGAGGATCTGATCCTGCACCTCACCCCCAAGGCCCTCATCTCGTACAGTCCCGAGGCGCACGAAGGGGAACTCATGAAGATCGGCTTCATCAAGAATTCCGACCGCAAGTTCCTGGGCCTGGGCCAGAAGCTGAGCTACCTCTCGGATTACTTCCAGATCACCCTGGGCGAGGCCAAGGACGTTCCCAACACGTGGTTCCTGGCCCTCTCGCCGCGCACCCTCTCCCTCCGCAAGCGGATGCAGGCCCTGAACCTGTGGGTCGACAAGGAGACCTGGCTGCCCAGGCAGGTCCAGTGGATCGAGCGCAGCGGGGATTCCTGGTTTCTGGAACTGGGCCCCCTCAGGATCAACCAGCCCCTGCCTTCCAGCGTCACGGGCTTCAGGCTGCCGGAGGGCATTCCCCTGCGGAACGAATTCAGCTTCTTCGCCACACGCAAGAAGTAGGTACACTTCAACTGCTACTCGAGGGCTCGATGATCGTGATCTGCCTGGCCTGCCAGGCCCGCTTCCAGTACGACGACAGCCGATTCGGCGCCGTCCCCAGCAAGCGTTTCAAGTGTCCGAAATGCAGCCACGTGTTCGAGGTTCTGAACCCCGGCCTGCCCACGGAGGCCCCCAGGCCGCCCGGGGGCGGCGCGCCCCTCCCCGAGGGCGGGCCCACGCTTCCCCCTTCGGCCGCCGCTGCGCGCACCACCGCCAAGCGCGATCGCGAAGCCATGCTGGCGGCCGCCGGCCTCCATGTCCCGGGGATGCCGCCCGGGCTCATCTTCAGCCTGGCCTTCCTGTCCGGGCCCCAGGCCTCCATGGTGCAGGTGCTGGAGCGTCCCCAGACGATCATCGGGCGCGAAGAGGGCGACGTGGTCACCCGGGATCCGGAAACCTCCCGCCGCCACGCGCTGGTCGAGATCCACCGGGACGGGACCGTGTGGATCAACGACCAGCAGTCCACCAATGGAACCCTGGTGGACGATGAGCGCATCACGGGCCCGGTGCAGATCTTCAGCCAGCAGGAATTCACCTGCGGAAACAGCACCTTCATGCTCCTGGTGCGCAATACGGACGAATTCCCGCTGCACTGAGAATCGATGATGAGCGCCGATCCCTACCTACCCTACCTCCGCCAGGCCGACGAACTCTTCGCCCAGGGGGAGATCGTCCAGGCGGGGCAGATCTGGCAGGCCATCCTCAGGCAGGATTCCTCCCACGCGCAGGCCCGGTCCGGCCTGATGGCCGTCAAGCAGCGCCTCCAGGCCCTCCGCGATGCGCAGATTGCCGCCGCCGAGGCGCCCATGGTGGTTCCGGCGCCACAGCCCCCCGCGGCGTCGGCACCTGAACCCCAGGCTCCCCCCGTCCTTGATCCCGAACCCTCCGAGGCGACCCCGGCCGCGGCCCCGGAACCACCGGTGCTGGAATCCCCCGCGCCAACACCTGAAGCCTCCCTGGAACCCGAGGCGCCGGTGCCGCCGGTCCTCGATCCCCGTTCCACCGCACCCGAGGCACCCCTGCCCATGGATCCCGCGGAAGTCATCACGGGCAGCCTCGCCTTCGACCCCAAGCACCTGCTGGCCGGCGCCACCGAACCCGAGCCCGCGGTGCCGCCGGTCCTCGATCCCCGTTCCACCGCACCCGAGGCGCCCCTGCCCATCGACCCCTCGGCGATCGCCACCGGGGCCCTCACCTTCAACCCCGAGCGTCTGCTGGCCGAAGGTTGCACCCTCTACGACATGGGGCAGACCGAGGATGCCCTTCAGAAGTGGCAGCAAGTCCTGGCGCTGGATCCCCACCATGCCCTTGTCCGGGGCTACATCAACGGTGCCCGCCAGGAGCTGGGCCTGCCCCTCCTCCAGGCCCTGGCCGCCCCGGCACCCCTGCGGGTGGAGCCGCCTCCCCCCGGTGACGAGGACATCGAGAAGCTCCTGCGGGAAGCCGTCCAGCTCTACGACATGGGACTGGTGGAAGAGGCCATCTCGAAATGGGAGCGGGTCCTCGTCCTGGAACCCCAGCGGCAGGAAATCGAAGGCTATCTGCGCCAGGCCCGGTCGGAGCTCGAGTCGAGCCCCCCTGCCCCGGCCGCCCCCGCGGCGACCCGGTCCGCCGCCCCCGAGCCGGAGGCCCTGGAACTGAAGCTCAGACAGGCCGAGCACCTGCTGGCCCTCCAGCGCCACGAAGAGGCGGCCTTCACCTTTCAGCAGGCCCTGAGCCTGGATCCCGGCAACGCCAGTGCGCTGCAGGGGCTGGACCGCTGCCGGAGGCATGAGGGTCGCCCCGCGCCGCCGGCGGACCCGCGACCCGCCCAGGCCCCGGTGCTGGTGCTGGATGCCCAGGGTCGCATCAGCATGGCCGATGTGGAGTCCTTCGCCGTCTCCCCTGAAGCCCAGGGGATCGAACCGCCCGCCGCCCTGCTTGAGGCCGCCCAGGCCAGGCGGCAGGGGCTGTCCCTGCCGGACCGCTTCCGCGACGCGGTGGAACGCTGGCCCTGGCTCAAGAACCGCCGACTCCTCGCCCTCGCCGGCGGCGGTTTCCTGGTGGTCGTCCTGGGGCTTGCCGTCATGCACAGCTACCGCCGGGACCAGGACCTGAAGGATGAGGTTCGCGCCGCCAGGGCCGCCGCCCTGGCTCCCGTGGCCCAGCAGGCCCAGGCCCCGGACCTCGCCGAGTCTCCCGAAGCCATCCGCCAGGAAGCAGAGGCCACCCTGTCCACGGATCCCCTTCGCGCCTACTTCCGGGCCGAGGCCCTCCTCGGCCTGGTTCCCGGCGACTCGGCAGGCGCCCAGCTGCTGGAAAAGGCCCGGGCCGGCCTCGCGGGCGGGGTCTCCGGGGCCAGCCTGCCCGAGTACCAGAAACACCTCCAGAACGGCGACCTCGAGACGGCCCTCAAGGTGATCGACGCCCTCCTCAGGGCCCAGCCCGACAATGCGGACCTTCGGGGGCGGGCGGGCCGGCTGCAGCTCACCCTCTGTTTCGATCATGCCAGCCAGGCCAAGTGGGACGAGGCCCGGGAGGACCTGCTCCGGGGCCGGGCGCTGTTCCCCGGCGACAAGACCTGGCAGGCCCGCCTCAAGCTCCTCGAGCTGGTCAGGTCCATGCCCAGGAAAGAGCAGGAAGCCTGGATCCCCCTGCTTAGCTGAGCGGGTCCCCGACCCAGATCTCCGGCGGCACGGGGTGGCTCAGGAAGTGGGTCATGCCTTCGTTCAGGCCGTAGGCGCCGGTGCTGCCGAAGGCCAGCAGGTCCCCGGCGGCCAGTTCCGGCAGGAGCACCTCGCCCAGGCGGTCGAGGCTGGTGCAGAGCGGACCCGCCAGGGTCGTGGGGAGGGCGCCTTCGCCCCTGCCCACGGCCTTCACAGGAAAGGGCTCACCCGTGAGCAGGGGGCGGATGAGGTGGTTGATGCCCCCCTCCAGGATGGCGAAGCGGGTGCCCCGGCTTGCCTTGAGGCGCACCACCCGGGCCAGGTAGACCCCGGTGGGTCCCGCCAGGAAGCGGCCGGGCTCCAGGATCAGCTCGCCGGTGAACCAGGGATGGGCCGCCAGGAGGCTCGACAGCCCCTGGCCGAGGGCCCCCACGTCCAGAGGGGCCTGTCCGCTGGCATAGGGGATGCCCAGGCCGCCCCCCAGGTCGATCTGCTCGAAGGCCAGGCCGTGCTGCTGGTGCAGGCGCTTGGCCAGGTCCAGCACGGCGCCGTGGATGGCCAGCAGCTTGGACGCGTCCCGCTGGTTGCTGGCGGCGAAGACATGCAGCCCCCGGATGCGGACATGGCGCAGGCCCGCCGCTCGCTGGAGCAGGGCCGGCACCTCCTCCTCGTCCACGCCGAAGGCCGAGGGGCCGCTGCCGCCGATGATGCGGTTGCCTTCGTCGATGTCGAAGGCCGGGTGCACCCGGAGGTTCACGGCCGTCTCCCGGTCCACCAGGGCGTCGATGCGCGCCAGATCCTCGAAGCCCTCGGCCTGCACGCGCACGCCCATGGCCAGGGCCTTGCGGAGTTCCTCCTCGCGCTTGCCTGGGCCGGCGAAGAAGGTCCTGCCCAGGGGCAGCCTCAGCGCCTCCACCCGCCCCAGCTCCCCGATGGACGCACAGTCGAAGCTGGCCCCCAGGGAGGCGAATCGCGCCAGCAGGGCCGGATGAGGGTTGGCCTTCACGGCGTAGGCGAGGCGCACCCGGGAAGGCAGCGCCGCACGGAGGGCCGTGAACTGCGCCTCCGCCACCGTCCCCGAGTAGGCGAAGCAGGGCGTGCCGTGGGTATCCGCCAGTTGTTGGCAAGTTCCGTCGTCGAAGGCGAAGAGGTCGGTCATCGCAGGTTCCAGTAGGGCGCCAGCCGCCGCACGCCTTCCCGCAGTTGTTCCGGGGTGGCGGCAAAGCTGAGGCGGACGTGGCCGCGGCCCCCTTCGCCGAAGGCGAGGCCGGGGATGAGCACCACCTTGGCCTCGTCCCGCAGCCTCAGGCAGAAGGCCAGGGGATCGGCATGGGCCGAGGGCGGCAGGGGCATGAAGTGGTAGAAGGTGCCATCCGGCGGCGTCACCACCTGGCCCAGCTCCTCGCGCAGGGCCGCGGCCAGGGCTTCCCAGCGCAGCTGCACGGCGGCGCGAGCCTCGGCCAGCACGGTGTCGGAGTGTTCAATGAGGGCCAGGGCCGCCCACTGGGCGGGCGTGGCGGTGCCGGTGACGGCGTAGCCATGCACCGTCCGGGCGGGCACCAGCCAGGCGGGGTCGCCCACGGCCCAGCCCACCCGCAGGCCCGGCGCGCCCCAGCCCTTGCTCACGGAGCTGGTCACCACGCCGCGATCCGTGACGTCCCGCAGGCTGGGGGCCCGCAGGCCGAAGTGCAGGTCGCGGTAGACCTCGTCGGAGATGAGCAGCACGCCCCGGGCCGTGCAGGCCTCCGCCACGCGGCGCAGCGACTCCAGGTCGCCCCCGCCTCCGGTGGGATTGGAGGGCAGGTTGAGGATCACCGCCGACACATCCGGTGTGGCCTCCAGCACCTTCAGCAGGGCCTCGGCGTCGAGGCGGAAGCGGTCCGGCGACAGCCGGTAGGGCACAGGTTCCGCCCCGGCCATGAGGGCCAGGGCCGGATAGGCCACAAAGCCCGGGTCGGGCACCAGCACCCTGGTGCCCGGGTTCACCCAGGCCTGGAACAGGGCATAGAGGGCCCCTTGGGAACCGGTGGTGATGAGCACCTCGTCCAGGTGGGCCCCGTGGAAGGCCCCCACGGCCCGGCGCAACTCCGTGAGCCCCGCATGGGGCACGTAGCCGCAGGGGCCGGCTTCGCGCAGCAGGGCCCGGCGCCCCGCCTCGGGCAGATCCCAGGTGGGCTCCCCCAGACCGAGCGGGATGGCCCCGGCCGGCGTGCCGTCGGTGATGGCTCGGATGGGCGAGGGCTTCAACATGGACAAGCGAGAGGCAGGCTTCACGATCATTCCTATTCGCGCAGCTTCAACTGCAACTGATCACCACCAAGACACCAAGACACCAAGAACTGCAAAAGGAATTCTCTGTGGCTTGTCTTGGTGCCTTGGTGTCTTGGTGGTAAGCATTTTGTTCTTCCCGCAGGTGATGCACTAGCGGAGGGCCTGTTCGAGCGCCGTGGCCGCATCGGTCTTGTCGTCGCGGTACTTCACGATGCAGGGCGCCGCCAGCTGAAGTCCGTGGGCCCTGGCGAAGTCCCCGGAGGCCGGGCGGGAGCCCGGCACCACCACGGCACCCTCGGGCACTTCCCGGCGCAGCTCGCGGCCATTCACCAGGTCGTAGATGATGCTGCTGCCGGTGATGACCACACCCGAAGCCAGCACCGCCCGCCTGCGAACCACGATGCCCTCGAACAGGCCCACGAGGCCGCCCACGAAGGCGTCGTCCTCGACGACCACGGGCCGGGCGCCCGCAGGCTCCAGCACGCCGCCGATCTGGGCCGCGGCGGAGAGGTGCACCCGCTTGCCGATCTGGGCGCAGCTGCCCACCAGGGCGTGGCTGTCCACCATGGTGCCCTCGTCCACGAAGGCGCCCACGTTCACGTAGGCCGGGGGCATGAGCACCACGCTGTGGGCGATGTGGGCCCCGCGGCGCACGGCTGAACCGCCGGGCACCAGCCGCACCGCATCCTCCAGCCCGAAGTGGCGCGGCGGGTAGGCGGTCTTGTCGAACATGGGAAAGCCGGGGCCGGCCATCTCCACCAGGTTGGTGCGCCGGAACCCGCAGAGGATGGCCTGCTTCACCCAGGTGTTGGCCTGCCAGGTCCCATCCTCCTGGCGCGTCGCGGCACGGATGGTCCCGGTTTCCAGGGCCACCAGGAGCACCTGGTGCATGGCCGGGGCCTCGGGATCGGCCGCCAGGACCTCCGGGGATCGGTCGAAGAAGGCTCGGATGGAATCGAGGTCAACCACCATTACTTCACTCCTGGAAGGGTGCCGTCCGTGGACAGACAGAGGGCCTCGGCCAGCCGGGTGCGGGTGGCCGCTGATGCGGGTGAGAGGGGCAGGCGCACGATGTCCTCGCCCAGCCCCAGCAGCTTGAGGGCCGCCTTCAGGGGAACCGGGTTGCTCTCCAGGAACAGCGCGTCCATGAGGGGCAGCAGCTGCTGGTGGAGGCGGATGGCCTCGGCCCGGTCGCCCCGGAGGGCCGCGGAAACCATGGCGTCCGTCTCCCGGGGCAGGACGTTGCCCAGCACGGACACGAGGCCCGAGGCCCCCACGGCAATGGCCGCCAGGGCCAGGTTGTCATCACCGCAGAGCAGCGTCTTGCCCTTCGGCAGGGTCCGGGCCACTTCGGCGATCTGCGGCAGGCTGCCGCTGCTCTCCTTCACCGCCACCACCTGCGGGTTATCCCAGAGCCGGGCCAGCACCGCGGGCGTCACGTTCAGTCCCGTGCGGCCGGGCACGTTGTAGGCGATGAGCGGCAGGCCCGGGGCCGCCTCGGCGATGGCCGCATAGTGGGCCACGAGGCCGTCGGGGTTGGGCTTGTTGTAGTAGGGCGTCACCACCAGGGCACCGGTCGCCCCCAGCGCCTGGGCCCGCTTGGTCAGGGCCGCCGTCTGGCGGGTGGCGTTGTGGCCGGTGCCAACGAATACAGGGTGGCCGGCGCTCTCCTCGAGGCAGGCGGCAATGACCGCGTCCCGCTCCGCCTCGAGCAGGGTGGAGGCTTCACCCGTGGTTCCGAGCGGAACCAGGGTGTCCACGCCCCCGGCCACCACGTGGCGGACCAGCTTCCTGAAGGCGGCCAGGTCCACCTCGCCCGAGGGCGTGAAGGGCGTGGCCAGCGCGACCGCGAGACCAGACAGATCGAGTTTCATGGCTCCCCTCCAAAGGTGAACAGCGGGTCAAGCAAGTCGGTGGCCAAGTGCTCCATGGTGAAGACTCCCTTGCGGCCGTGCAGCCAGCGGGCGGCCTGCAGGGCCCCCTGGGCGAAGGGCGCCCGGGACCGGGCCCGGTGGGTGAGCTCCAGCACCTCGGCCGGGGCGTCCAGGCCCACGGTGTGCGTGCCGAATTCGGCCCCGGCCCGCAGGACCCCCACGCTCAACTGGTGGGGGCCGATGGGCTGGGGGGCCGGGGTCGCAAGGGTCCACTCCGTCTTGCGCGGGCACCCGGCCATCAGGGCGGCGGCCAGGGTCTTGGCCGTGCCGGAGGGGGCGTCGGCCTTCAGCCGGTGGTGGTGCTCCAGCAGGTACGGATCCCGGGCGGGATCCAGGGCCGCGAAGCGACCTAGGACCGTGGCCATCCGGGCCATCAGGGCCACGGTGAGGGAGAAATTCGTGGAGACCAGGACGCCGATGCGGCCCGCCACCCGGGCCTCCAGGTCCGGCATGGCCCAGCCCGTCGCCCCGATGACGAGGTCCGTTCCCGCCTCCAGGGCCCAGGCCAGATGCTCCGGCACGGCGCCGGCCACGCTGGCGTCGATGACCACGTCCACGGGCCCCGAGGGCGACTCGCCCAGGTCCACCTGCCAGGACAGGGCCCCCCCGGCCTCGGCCGCAATCGCCGATCCCAGGCGCCCCCTGCCGAAGATGCCGAGGCTCAGGGCGGTCATTGCATCCCTCCCACCAGCACCCGGTGCAGGCGCCGCAGGGCCTCATGGGTGCTTTCCACCTTCACCACGAGGCTCAGGTTGATCTCGTTGCCTCCCATGCTGATCATCTCCACGTTGATGTCGCCCAGGGCCGTGAGCAGCTTCGAACCGAGCCCCGGGGTGGACTTCAGGCGCTCGCCCACGGCAGCGATGATGGCACGGCCCTCGTGGATTTCGACCTTCGCGAAGGCCGAAAGCTCTTCAAGGAGGGGCTTCAGCGGCACGTCCGCCTCCACCGTGAGGGACACGCTCACCTCGGCGGTGGCCACCAGGTCCACGCTCACGCCCCGGCGCCCGAACACCTCGAAGAGCCGGGCCAGGAAGCCGCTCTGGGCCAGCATGCGCGTGCTCCCCACCGTGAGGACCGTCACCGGGCCCCGGCTGGCCAGGGCCGTGATGGGGCGCCCGGTGTGGACCTCGGCGGAGATGGTGGTGAAGCGCCCCTCCGGCTTCTGGGTGTGGCGAACGGTGACCGGGATGCCGGCCTCCACCGCCGGCTGGATGGTGGCGGGGTGCAGGACCTTGGCGCCGAAGGCGGCCAGTTCGGCGGCCTCGGCGAAACTGAGCTCCGAGATGGGAAGGGCCTCGGGCACGATGCGCGGGTCGCAGGTGAGGACGCCCTCCACGTCGGTCCAGATCTGCACCTCCTCGGCGCCCAGGGCCGCGCCGAACAGGGCCGCGGAATAGTCGCTGCCGCCCCGGCCGAGGGTGGTGGTGAGCCCGTCCTCCGTGGCGCCGATGTAGCCCTGGGTGACCACGACTCGCCCCGCACCAAGCAGGGGCCCCATGTGTTCCGCGGCCAGGGACCGGATCGCCGCCGGCTGGGGGGCCGCCTCGCCGAACACCTGATCCGTGCGGAGGATGCGGCGGGCGTCCACCCAGGCACCCCCTGCGAAGGCGGCGAAGATGCGGGTCGAGAGTCGCTCCCCGAGCGAAGCGATGGCGTCCATGCTGCGGGGGCTCAGCTCGCGAAGCAGGGCCACACCGCGCAGCAGGAGTTCCAGCTCGCCGAAGAGGTCCGTCAGCGCCACGTCCAGGGTCTCGGGCACGCTCCCTTCGAACAGCTCCGTGGCCGCCTTGCGGTGCGAGGCCATGAGGCTCCGCTGCCGCTCCATGGCCAGGGCCAGGTCCCCGGACTCGGCCGCCTTCGCCGCGTCGAAGAGGCCATTGGTGGTCTTGCCCATGGCCGACAGCACCACCAGGGGCGCCTTGGGAAGGGCGGCCCTCACCAGGCCAGCCACCTGCCGCATGCAGGCCGCGTCGGCCACACTGCTGCCACCGAACTTGAGGACGATCATCGGAGGTACCCCTTCGGGTGGGCCAGCTCGGCGTTGAGGATGCTGCCGCCGGCCGCCCTCGTTCGGGGGGGCCCCGCTCTGCGATCCCGCGCAGCGGGGAGCAGGAGGACACGGCTGGATGGCGTGTCCGATCGCGGGCTGCCAGAGAACGCGTGCGAGGGGCGGGTTGTTGGACCGCTCATCGGAGGTACCCCTTCGCATGGGCCAGTTCAGCGTTAAGGATGCTGCCGCCGGCCGCCCTCGCTCGGGGGGGCCCCGCTCTGCGATCCCGCGCAGCGGGGAGCAGGAGGACACGCCTGGATGGCGTGTCCGATCGCGGGCTGCCAGAGAACGCGTGCGAGGGGCGGGTTGTTGGACCGCTCATCGGAGGTACCCCTTCGCATGGGCCAGTTCGGCGTTAAGGATGCTGCCGCCGGCCGCCCCTCGCTCAGTGTTGTGGCCGAGGAGCGCGAATTTCACGCCGAGGATCGGGCAGACGCGGATGCGGCCCACGTGGACGCTCATGCCCTCGTCCCGTTCCACGTCCCGGCGCACCTGTGGGCGGTCCTCCAGGGTGTGGACATGGACGGGAATGGCGGGGGCCGAGAACAGCCCGAGGCGCTGGGGTTCGGGCCTCCAGTCCAGGAAGGCCTGGCGCACGGCGTCGAGGCTTGGGTTGCCCTTCAGCCGCACGCTCACGGCCTCGGTGTGGCCCTCGATGACGGGCACCCGGTGGCAGAGGGCGCTGACGGTCATGGAGGCCAGCTCCACGGCCTTCCCGGTGAAGCGGCCCAGCATCTTGGGCGTCTCCTCCTCGACCTTGGGCTCCTCGTTGCGGATGAAGGGGATCACGTTGCCCAGGATGTCCAGGCTGGCCACCCCCGGGTAGCCCGCGCCACTGATGGCCTGCATGGAGGTCATGAGCACGGCCTCCACGCCGAAGGCCTCGTGCAGGGGGGCCAGGGCCATCACCAGCACCGTGGCCGTGCAGTTGGCGTTGGTGACGATGCCGCCGCTCCAGCCATGGTGGTGGCGCTGGACGTCGAGCAGTCCCAGGTGGGCGGCGTTCACCTCGGGCACCAGCAGGGGCACCTCCGGGGACATGCGGAAGGCGCCGGCATTGGAGAACACCATGGCCCCGGCCCGGGCAAAGGCGGGTTCGAGCTCCCTCGCCGGCTCCGTGTCCAGGGCGCTGAACACCACCGGGGACAGCGCGAACTCAGGTGTGCCCTCGGCCATGATCTGGTCCCCCAGGCCGCCATAGGGCTCGCCGTCGAGGCGCCAGGCGCAGGCGTCGCGATAGCGCTTGCCGGCGCTGCGTTCGCTGGCAGCGATGTGCTCGACGCGGAACAGGGGATGGTTGGCCAGGCGGCGCACGAAGCGCTGGCCGACGACGCCGGTGGCGCCGAGAACGGTGACGGGGATCTTGGTGGTCATGGTTCAGTCTCCCAGGAAATGCAGGGCCAGGCGGCGGTTGAGATCCACGCCGGCCTCGAGGTCGGTCAAGGTGAGGCGTTCGTCGAGGGTGTGCGCGACGGTGATGCTGCCGGGTCCCGCCAGGACCACGGTGCGGTCCCGCACCAGGGCCCGCAGGGTGGGGGCGTCAGAGCCGAAGGGCATGGGGGAGAGGTCGAAGCCCGGCACGGGGGGATACAGGTCCGCGGGCTCGTCCAGGCGGAGGTCCACGGAGCCTTCGGGGGGCGCCAGGCGCCGGACCTCCTCCAGGAGGGTGCTGCCGGGAACGGTGCGGGCCATCAGGTGGGCCTCGGCCTTCGCGGGAACCGAATTCAGGGCCTCCCCCGCCTGGAGCAGGCCCAGGTTCCATAATTCCGGTCCCAGCAGCCCATCCACGGGCCGCGGCTGCTCGCGGAGGCGCTGCAGCCAGTCCAGCAGGGGCCAGGTGGCGTTATGCCCGAGCCCGGGGCTGCCGCTGTGGGCGGCCCGGCCCTCGCAGGCGAGGCGCAGGTGCTGCACCCCGCGCTGGCCGGTGGCCAGCTTCAGTTCCGTAGGTTCGCCATTGATCAGGACCTTCAGTTCCTGGAGGTGGTCCGCCAGACCCAGCGCCGCCGAGGCCCCGGCGCTGTCCGTTTCCTCCCCCACGACGCCCAGCCAGGCCAGCCCCTCTCGGCCTTCGTCCAGCAGGGTCTTGACGGCCGCCAGCTGCGCCACGATCTGCCCCTTGGCATCGCAGGCCCCCCGGCCAATCAGGGCCTCCCCTTCGATGCGGGGCAGAAAATAGGGGGGCACCGTGTCGAGGTGGGTGGAAAAGAGCACCCGCGGCCTGCCCCACAGGGCCAACAGGTTGGTGCGGCCGTCTGCCACGGCCTGCTCCACCAGCGTCGCGCCGAGCTCCCGGAGCAGCTCCCGCAGCACGGGCAGGCCGACATCCTCCCGGCCCGAGGTGGTTTCCGCGGCGCAGAGGGCCATCAGGCGGGCGGTGAGCCAGCGTCGAAGATCTGCGGGGGCGGCGTTCATGGATACCTCGGCGGGCCGACGGTGCCTTCAGGAACGCGGTGGATAGCATTCCGCCGCCGCGCCTCAGGCCCTCCGCACCGGGTGACCGGCACGACAGCCGCCGGGCTTTCGCCTCGACGTCCAGGGGGCGCGTTGATGATCCGCGATCCCTTCGGCGATCCTCCCCTTTCCCGCCGGGTCATCGGGTTCATCACCCTCGCCGTCGGTACTGATGGGAACCGCTCCTCCATCGGAACTACCACCTTCCCACGATGGGGCTCCGGGCGCAACTCCGTCGGGCCAGGGCGGGCCACGCTGGCGGACGAGCCCCGGGACCGGGGGACTCCCCCGAGTCTGGTCCTCCCAGGCAGGGCTACACTTAGAGTCCGGAGCGCCCATGTCCCTCGTCATCGCCGGCAAGACCTTCCACAACCGCCTCGTCCTCGGAACGGGGAAGTACAAGGACTTCGCCACCATGCAGGCCTGCTACCGGGCCGCACGCGTGGACATGGTTACTCTGGCCGTGCGGCGCTTCGACCTGGATGCCAAGGGTGAGGACAACATCCTGAACTGGATTCCCAAGGACATCGCCCTGCTGCCCAACACCGCCGGCTGCTACACCCGGGAGGACGCCCTGCGCGTGGCCCGGCTGGCCCGGGAGGCCCTGCACACGGACTGGGTGAAGCTCGAGGTCATCGGGGACGCCAAGAGCCTCTACCCCGACAACGAGGAGACCCTGGAGGCCGCGAAAATCCTCGTGAAGGAGGGTTTCATCGTGCTGCCCTACGTGAACGCCGATCCCATCCTCGCCAAGAAGCTCTGCGACGTGGGCTGCGCGGCCGTCATGCCCCTGGGCAGCGCCATCGGCTCGGGGCTGGGCGTGCAGAACCCCATGACCCTGCTGCTCATCAAGGAGGTGGTCGAGGCCTTCCAGCTGCCCATGATCGTGGACGCGGGCGTGGGAACCGCCTCGGACGCCGCCCTGGCCATGGAGCTGGGCGCCGACGGCGTGCTCCTGAATACCGCCGTGGCTGAGGCCGGCGAGCCCACCCGGATGGCCCAGGCCATGGACCTGGCCGTGCAGGCAGGCCGACTCGCCTTTGAAAGCGGCCGCATGCCCAAGCGGCTCTACGCCAGTGCCAGCAGTCCCCTGTCCGGAGTCATCGGCAAGTAGGGCCTGGCCTCCCGGTGAATCCACAAAGACAGCGCCCGGCCTCCGCCGGGCGCTTCTGCAGCAGGGTACCTGTCCTCAGCGTGCGCTGGCCGTCTCCCGAAGGCCAACCTCCGAGAGGGCGGTGGCCAGGTGGGCCACGGTGCGGTCCACCTGGTGCAGCTTGTCCAGCCCGAAGAGGCCGATCCGGAAGGTCATGAAATCCGCAGGCTCGTCACACTGCAGGGGCACGCCCGCGGCGACCTGCAGCCCCGCGGCCAGGAACTTCTTGCCGGACTGGACGTCGGGGTCCGTGGTGTAGCTCACCACCACGCCGGGGGCCTTGAAGCCCGCGGCGGCCACGCTGGGCAACCCGCAACTCTCCAGCAGGGCGCGGGCCTTGGCGCCCAGTTCCGCCTGCTCGGACCTCAGCTTTTCGAAGCCATAGGCCTCCATTTCCTGCATCACGGCGCACACCCGGGCCAGGGAGTCCGTGGGCATGGTGGCGTGGTAGGCGTGGCCGCCCTTCAGGTAGGCATCCATGATCTGGGACCATTTCTTGAGGTCGCAGGCGAAGCTGGTGCTGGTGGTGCCTTCCATCACCGCCGCGGCCTTTTCGGACAGCATGACCATGGCGCAGCAGGGCGTGCCGCTCCAGCCCTTCTGGGGGGCCGTCACGATCACGTCCACGCCGATGGCCTGCATGTCCACCCACATGCAACCCGAGGCGACGCAGTCCAGCACGAACAGGCCACCGGCGGCATGGGTGGCCTGGGCCACCGCCTTCAGGTAGTCGTCCGGAAGCATGATGCCGGAGGCGGTCTCCACGTGGGGGGCGATCACCAGGTCGGGCTTCTCCGCGGCGATGGCTGCCACCACCTCGGCGATGGGCGTGGGCACCCAGGGCGACTGCCGGTCCGTGCCGGTGCGCCGCGCCTTGAGCACCGTGTGGGAGGCGGGGATCCCCCCCATGTCGAAGATCTGGGACCAGCGGTAGCTGAAGAAGCCGTCCCGGATCACCAGGGCCTTCTTGCCCGTGGCGAACTGCCGCGCCACGGCCTCCATGCCGAAGGTGCCGCTGCCGGGCACCAGCACGGCCCCCTGGGCGTGGTAGACCTGCTTGAGGATGCGGTTCATCTCCCGCATCACCTGCTGGAAGCGCTTGGACATGTGGTTGAGCGCGCGGTCTGTGTAGACCACGGAGAATTCCAGCAGGCCATCCGGGTCGATGTTGGGAAGCAGTGCGGTCATGTCGGATCCTCCTCAGGATGTGCTCAGAGCCAGTTGATGTCGGTGCCAGCGGGGAGATGGGGGGTGAAGATGGACAGGTACTGGAGGTCCTCCTCCAGGGCCCGGGTGTCATGGACGATCCCCCGGGGGCAGACGTGAACGTCGCCGGCCTTCACCGGTTGCCACGCACCGTTGACCAGGATCTCGCCCCGGCCGCCCACCACGATTACATATTCGTCACAGACCGTGTGGAAATGGTGGCCGATGGTGGTGCCTTTCACGGCGGTCCGGACCATCATTTGGGTGCGCGGGGCCTCGAACACCACCTCGCTGTCCACCCCCTTGTCGGGAAGCGCCCGATGGGCGTAGTAGTCGGGCAGATTGAGTAGTACCGCCACGTTGGGCGTGGAGTCGATGAGGCCCTTCAGGGCCTCGGGGGCAAAGGTGGTCATGACGTTGTTCCTCCTGTGAACCTGGGGTCGGTGGCTCGGGCACCAGTCGTGTGGCCCTGGCCGTGGAGAGCATCATCTGGACGTGAACCACTATGGGTTGAAGCCTCGATTGGCGATGTGACGATCGTCAACAGTTCAAGGGGGGCTTGTGCCTCCGGCCCGCGAGGCCGGGCCCGGCGGAGGATCCCCTGGGGGATAATGCCCCCATGCCCGATTTCGACCTCGCCCCCCTGGAATGCCGCATCCTGGGCTGCCTGCTGGAAAAGCAGCTGAGCACCCCGGACGTCTACCCCCTCTCCATGAACACGCTGGTGAACGCCTGCAACCAGTCCAGCAACCGGGATCCCGTCTGGTCCGTGACGGAACCCGAGGTCCTGGAGGCTGTGGACACGCTCATCGCCCGCCAGCTCGCCGAACCCTGGCCGGGCCGGGTGCTGAAGCTCGCCCACTGCGCCAAGCCCGCCTGGAACCTCTCGGTGCAGGAGGCTGCCCTGCTGGCGGAGCTGCTGCTGCGGGGCCCCCAGACCCCGGGCGAGCTGCGCACCAACACCCGGCGCATGTACGCCTTCCCTGACCTGGCTGAGGTGGAGGGCTGCCTGGCCGTGCTGTTGGAGGCCGAACCGCCCCTGGTGGTCCGCCTGGCGCGGGCCCCGGGCGCGCGCGAAGCCCGTGTCGCGCACCTGCTCTCGGGGTCCCTGGTGGCGGCCACCACGCCGTCCGAAGCCACGCCCGCCCGTCCGGGGCGGCTGGATCAGCTGGAATCGGACCTGACCTCCCTCCGCGAAGAACTCGCGCAGCTGCGCCAGGCCTTTGAGGCCTTCAAGGCGCAGTTTTAAGGGTCCCGGCCAAGGCCCTGGCCCGCTATTCCAGGCCCATGGCCCGGAGGCCCTGGACGAGCGTGTCAAAACGCTCGGCCTCGGCCTGGAATACCAGGCCGAAGGGACGGGGGGCCTGGTCACCGTGGACGTCCCGCAGGATGGCGAGCAGGGTTGCCCCATCCTCGGGTGGCGCCTCCTGCAGCAGCTGGTCCGCCTCCAGGACCAGGAAGGTCCCACCTTCCCGCAGGTCGGAGAGGGCGTCCCGCAGGGCATCCCAGGTGCCCCCGAAGTAGGGCGGGAACTGGGCAACAGCGGCCCACTCATCCATCAGCCCCCGCTGCGTGCGCATGCGGGATCCCCGCAACCACCTAATGGGCGCCGGGAGGCCGCCCAGGGCCCCTTCGATCAGGTCCTCCGCGCTGCCGCGGAAGGGACGGATCGGGGGGGGCCCGGTCATTTCACTTCCACGAAGCTGCGGTAGTGGTCGGCGGAGTACCAGGCCCGGCCATCGCTGCCCGTGACCAGGCGCGCGGCGCCGCGGTTGTGGTTCTCTCCCATGGGGCGGACATCCCACTCCCGGTACTCGAGGCGCCGTCGGCGCGCGTCGTAGCGGGGCAGCAGCCCCTCATAGTTCCCGAAGACTCGCCCGCCCACGTAGCCAGGCGGGGCGTAGCCGTGCTGCCGGATGTAGGCCAAGGTTTCCCGGGCCTGGGCCGGGATCGGATCCTGGGGAGTCGCCTGGGCCGGGGGTGGAGCGGGGACCCCCGGCCCGGGCCCGCAGGCCGACAGGGGCAGCAGGCTCAGGAGGCAGAGCAAGGCCGAGGCCAAGCTCGCCAGGACCCTCCGCCAGCGGATCATGCATCCTCCGTTCGAGAGCAGTGTAGCCCCTCAGGATTCCTTCGCGTGCCCGGCCTCCAGCACCCCACCCAGGCGCTTGTCGGAACGGAGGAGCAGGAAGGCGAAGATGAGCCCGGCAATGCCCAGCCCCGCGAACATCACCTGGGTGGCGGTGTAGCTGCCCGTGAGGTCCCGCAGCTTCCCGTTCAGGTAGGGGAAGAGACCGAGACCCATGTTCTGGATGGCCGTCATGAGGCCAAAGGCGGTGCCCACCCGCTTCTCGTCCACCACCAGGGGTACCGACGGCCACATGGCCGCCGGTACCAGGACGAAGGCCGCGCCCAGCATGATCATCATGGGGATGGGGCTCCAGTGGGTGATGCCCATCAACAGGTGGGCCGGAATCAGGATGAGGGAGCCCAGCACCATGAGGGAGGCGCGCCGGCCGATGCGGTCCACCAGATCCCCGGCGAAGGGGGCGAAGATCATGGAGGCCGCGATGACGATGCTGGTGATGCCCGGCGCCGTGCTGAACATGTGGGTGAAGTTGAAGAACACCTGGGACAGGAAGCTGCCGGAACTGGCGCTCACGAGGGGCAAGCCCCACTTGTCGTGGAACATGTCCGTGGCCAGGGCGGTGAAGGGGAAGATGGCGCTGTAGAACGTCACGCAGAGCAGCACCACGAACCAGAAGGAGGAGGTGAACTTCTTGATGTCGGAAAAGACGATCATGTCCCCGGCCTGGGGCCTGGGCAGCGCCAGGACTTTCTCTCCGTGCCGATCCATGAGGTTGAAGACCAGGTTGCAGAGCACCGAGAACAGGCACAGGAGGGCCGCGGCCCAGAGGGCTGTCCGGAAGTTGCCCGAGTAGCTGGCGATGAGCTCTTCCGTGTTGAAGCTGAAGAGGGTGCCGACGCGACTGATGGTGAGGGCGATGCCGAAGGCCATGGCCATCTCCTTGCCCTTGAACCAGCGGCTGATGATGGCGCTCTGGACCACGATGAGGGACTCGGAGCCCGCCCCGAAGATGAGGCGGCCACCGAAGAGCATCCACTTGCTCTTGGCCATGGCCACCATCACGGCGCCCAGGAAGATGAGGCTGCTGAATAGGAGGCTGGCCCTGCGGGGGCCGAGCTTGTCGTACAGCATGCCCCCGAAGAAGACGATGGCGATGGCCGCCACGGAATAGGCGGTGTAGAGGTTGCCGATGGCGCTGCGGTCCAGGTGCAGCTCGCGCATCAGCGTGGTCTCCAGGGCCCCGATGCTGTCATAGGCGAAGTAGCTGCCGAAGACCAGCAGGCTGATGAACAGCAGGATCGTGAACCGGTAGAGGCGGGTGCTGGGATGGAAGGCCCCTGGGGTCTCGGTGGTCATCGCGGGATCCTTTTTCGCCTTGGCCTGCTGGAATGGGAATCAGAGGCCTTCGAGGCCCGAATCACCGATGGTCCCATGGCCGCGACCCGTGGCAACCGGGTCTTTTGCCCCAGCCGGAACGCCACAGGGCCCGGACCCGGGACGGGGTGGTTCTCTATCCACCCCCTTTGTCCGATAGTGATGAGCGATGACTGACCCGACCCGGCGCACCTGCCCCAGTTGCCACTCGCGGCTTTCGCCCCTCGCGGCGGAATGCCCGGAATGCGGCCTGGCCCTGGCTCCGCCCAGGCAGGGACGGCCCATGCTCTTCCAGGCCTCCGCCCTCGCCCAGGCGGCCTTCGACCCTCCCCCGAGGGCCCTGACCGCGCCTGCACTCGGCCGGGTGGCCCCCGTGGCCGTCGAAGTCAGCCCGGAGGAACTGGAGCGGCCCACCGCACCGGGGCCCCTGCCCGTCGCAGCCTCCCGATCGACGCTCAGTGTCCAGGAGCCCGCCGCCAGTTTCTGGCCCCTGGTCAAGGTCGAGGTCTCCGAGGCCTTGCTCCTGGCCCTGGCCCAGGCCCTGGCCCTGCTGTTGCCGGCCCTGACGCTGGGCCTCTCCCCCGCCCGGCTCTTCCTGGGCGCCTGGCCCCTGGTCTTCCCCTACCTGGTGGCGGTTTCCTGGATCCTTTTCATGGCACCCCTGGTGCTCACGGGTCAGTCCCCGATGATGGGGCGTTTCGGCGTGACCCTGCCCGAGAACACCCCCGAGCGGCGCATGACCTTCTCCCTGGTCCACATGATTTCCGTCCTCTGCTTCCCCTTGAGCTTCCTTTGCATGGTGCTGGGCCCCCGGCACCAGACGCTGGCCGAGCTCCTCAGCGGGCAGGAACTCCTGTCCCGGCCCGTCTCCCGCATGCGCTAGCCCGAAGCGGGCCCTATTCCACCAGGGGTTCCAGGTGGTAGGGGATGGAGATCACCACGGTCTTGGGCTTCATCAGCAGCGTGGTCTTGATCCGCCAGGCGGTCTGGTTGTGCAGCAGGTTGGCCCACCAGTGGCCCGTGACGAATTCCGGGAGGATGACCGTGATGGTGTACTCCGGCTCCGCCCGCCGCATGCGGTCCAGCTCGTCCACGATGGGTTCCACGATCTTCCGGTAGGGGCTCCGCAGGGCACGCAGGGGAATGCCTTCGCAGTACCTGGGCCAGTCGGCGCGCAGCTTTTCCAGCCCGGCACTGTCCCGGCCCTGGTCATCGGGGAAGTCCACCGTGAGCGCCTCGACCTCGCCGTGCTCGGCAATGACCTTGGCATAGTTGAGGGACTGCACGACGCCCGAATGGATGCCGGAGACCAGCACCACCACCCGGTTCTTGCGGGGGCTGATGAAGTCCGCGCGGCTCCCCGCCAGGATCGACTTCACGCGGATGTAGTGCCGGTGGATGTTGAAGAAGGTCGTGACCAGCAGGGGCACCAGCAGCACCACGACCCAGACGCCATGGACGAACTTGGTGGCGATGATCACGCACATGACCAGGAAGGTCGTGAGGGCGCCCAGGCCGTTCACGACGGCCTTCAACTGCCAATGCTTGCCGCCTTCCTTCCGCCAGTGCACCACCATGCCCGTCTGGCTGATGGTGAAGCCGATGAACACGCCCAGGGCGTAGAGATCCAACAGGTGGGTCTCGTGGGCGTTGAAGATCACCACCAGCACGGCCGAGGCCAGGCTGAGGATCATGATGCCGTTGGAGAACACGAGGCGGTCGCCCTGGCTGGTGAACTGCCGGGGCAGGAAGCCATCCCGGGCATGGAGGGCGGCCAGGCGCGGGAAATCCGCGTAGGACGTGTTGGCGGCGAGGGCGAGAATGGCGGTGGTGAAGAACTGCTGGGCCAGGTAGACGAAATGCCCCAGATGGGAGCTTCCGTAGATCCTGTGCCCCAGCATGGACAGCAGGGACTCTGACATCTCTTCGTTGTGGGCGATGTGGTAGTGGTTGGACAGGTAGGTGATCCCCAGGAACATGGTCCCCAGCAGGATGACCATGGTGGTCATGGTCTTGGCGGCATTGGTGGAGACGGGAGCCTTGAAGGCGGTGACGCCGTTGCTGATGGCCTCCACCCCGGTCAGGGCCGTGCAGCCTGCGGCGTAGGCCCGCGCGAACAGCCAGATGGCCGCCAGTTTCGTGAGGTTGTTCACGTGGAGGGTCTGGACCTGGACCTGCTCGATGAGCTGGGCATCCGTGTGCGTGAAGGCCCGGAACAGGCCGATGCTCACCATGACCAGGATGAGGACCACGAAGCCGTAGGTGGGCAGGGCGAAGACCGCCCCACTCTCTTTCACGCCCCGGAGGTTCATGATGGCGATGAAGGCGATGATGAGGAGGGCCAGGGCCACGCGGTGGGGCTCCATGACCGGGAAGGCGGAGGTGATGGCCGTGACGCCGGAGGACACGGACACGGCCACGGTCAGGATGTAGTCGATGAGCAGCGAGGCGCCGGCGGTCTGGGCGGCCATCTCGCCCAGGTTGTCCTTGGCCACGAGGTAGGCGCCGCCGCCGGAGGGGTAGGCGTGGATGGTCTGCTTGTAGCTCACCATCAGGATCAGCAGCAGGGCGCTGATGCCCAGGGCCGCCCACCAGGACCAGAAGATGGCCCCCATGGCCATGGCCGCCGTGAGCCCCAGGGCGGGCGTGGCCTGGCTGATGGTGTTCATGATGGCTTCCGTGCCGTAGGCCACGGACGAGAGCGCATCGGAGCTGAAGACCGCCAGGGCGACGGGATTGCTGATCTTGGTCTCGTGGCTCTCTTCGGTGGTCAGGCGTCGACCCAGGAGCAGTCTTCGGAATGTCGGCATCGTCTGGGTTTCCGGATTCAGCGGGCTGTGGGCCACAGGTTGGAAGGGTTTGGGCCTACAGCGGGTGGGCAGGAAGATGTGAATGGCTCGGGAAACCGGGCGCCTCCCGGGGAAGACACCGCCGCAAAGCTGCTCGGGCAGCGTGTCACCGGAGTGCCCTTGGCTCCCGTCGAAGGCCCGCGCTCCCCGACATCCAGCTTCCCCAGATTAACCAAGCCCGAGAGCTTCCACACCGCCAAAGCCGAGCCGAGCCTCGCCATACCGTACACGCTCCAAGGGCTTTCATTATGGCCGCTGCGGCCCGTCGTGGGGCATGTCTCGAGGCTTGCCGGGGAATTTAGTCCCTCTGCCGAACCGCGAGGGCCTCGATGAGATGCCTCTGCCCGGGTGCCACGGGCCAGATCCAGCGATCCCTCCTGGCGGGTTCCAGGGCCCTCCCTCCCAGGACCGTGACCGGGTCCAGGCCCGCCAGCGCGTCGCTGGCTTCCAGGGACGGCCCCTCGACCCGCAGCTGACGCGGCCAGGCATCCTCCCAGGGGCCCAGGGCAAGGGGTCCCTCCCCGAACACCACCGCCCGGTCATGCACCAGCCAGAGGTCCGCCCCACTCTCGCACAACACCTGCAGGAAGGCTTCGATGGCGCGGGCCGTCCAGCCCGCCAGGGCCTCGGCCAGGGGATCCTCCCGCTCGGGATCCGGATCCCAGGGAGGCCCCCCGAAGGCCGCTTCCACCACGGTGTCTGCCACCACGCCGAACTGGCCCATGACGTTGGCGGCCAGGATGGTCCCGGGCCGATGTGTCTCGATCCAGGCGCGCAGGGGTCCCGGATCCGGCTGGAGGGAGGGCAGCAGCCCCGCCAGCCTCTGCTTGGCGATGGCCTGTTCCCTGCGACGTCCCGACCAGGGTTCCACGACCGCGCGGCGGCAGGTCGCCTCCAGCTGCACCAGCCCGCCCGTCAGGTCCTCGAACACCCAGGCCGGCCACCGGTGGTGCCGCAGCGCCGTCCAGACCCGGCTCCAGGGATCGCCATCCCACGCCGTGGTGCCCGGGGGCGCCAGGGCCCAGGGCACCTCCAGGCCCGGCCCCGCGCCCAGGATGAGCAGCGGCCGCCCGGGATCCGCCGACTGAAGACCCTCCCCCAGGAAGGCCCGCACCCGATCCAGGTGGTCCCCCCAGGCGGAGCGGTCCCGGGCCAGGAAGGCGAACTGCTCCCGGCGCAGCAACCTGGAAAGCGACTTAGGCATGGGTCCAGCTTAGGAGCCGTTTCGGAACGACCAGCGCCTTTTCGGTCGATTCCCCGGGGCTCCTTCCGCCGAGCCGGGGTCGAGCCGGTCAGATTGGCTTATCACCCGGGCTTCGGGGAAACTGGAAGCTCAGGAGGCCTGATGCCCCGTTTCTCGAAGCGCGTGGGTCGCGAAGTGATGGAGGGGCACCCCCGCCTTCCGGAGTGGATCGCCAAGGAGCGGGTGAAGCTCGGCGACCTGAGCGGCATGAAGAGGGACCTGCGCGACTCGCACCTCCACACGGTCTGCGAGGAGGCCCGGTGCCCCAACCGCACCCACTGTTTCACCCAGGGCACGGCGACATTCCTGCTCATGGGGGCGGTCTGCACCCGCGCCTGTGGCTTCTGCAGCATCCAGAGCGGCAAGCCAGGAGACCTGGATCCCCATGAGCCCCGGGAAACCGCCGAGCGGGTGGCGGCGCTCAACCTGCGCTTCGCCGTGCTCACCAGCGTGAACCGGGACGACCTGCCGGACGGCGGGGCGGGCCACTTCGCCGACACCATAAGGGCCATCCGCCATCGCAACCCGGGCGTGGCCGTGGAAGTGCTGGTGCCGGATTTCCTGGGCGACCCAGAGGCCGTGGTCCGGGTGGTGGCCGCAGGTCCCGCCGTGTTCAACCACAACACCGAGACCGTGCCGAGCCTCTATGCCGAGGTAAGGCCCGCCGGCAGGTTTGAGCGGAGTCTTGGCGTCCTCGCCAGGGCCAAGGACGTGGGCACGGCCCTCTATGGCCCCGGGTTCCGCACCAAGAGCGGACTCATGCTGGGGCTGGGCGAGACCGAGGCCGAGCTGATGACCACCTTCGAAGCCCTGGTGGGCGCGGGTGTGGACATCCTCACCCTGGGCCAGTACCTGCGCCCCACCCGTCACCAACTGCCGGTGAAGCGTTATGTGCCCCCGGAGGAGTTCGCCGTCCTGGGCGCCAAGGCGAAGGCCCTCGGCTTCACCACCGTCTATGCGGGTCCCCTCGTGCGCTCCAGCTTCAACGCCCATGAGGTTGCAGGCCTGGAGGGAGTCTCCATCGCCTGAGGCGTGTCAGCCCCGCCTCGGCTCCACCACGATCGCCCCTGGCTCGGCCGGACAGGCAAACACGCAGATCCCGCATCCGGTGCAGGTCTCGGCATCCACCACCGGGTGCCCGAGCGCCTCTCCCTCGGCGGGTTCGGCGAGGCGCAGGGCCTCCCCGGGGTAGGGGCAGCGGTCCACGCAGATGCGGCAGGCGCGGGCCTCCCGGTCCGCCGTCTCCCAGGTGACGCACCGGCTTTCTTTCACGCGGGCAGTGCCCATGCGGGCAGCCTTGGGACCCTCGAGGACCGTCTTGTCCGCCAAGGTGCGCCTGGGCCAGACCAGGGCCCCATCCTCGCAGGCGGCGATGCAGGGCAGGGTGGTGCACAGGAAACAGGGAACGCTGCGCGGGTCGAGGTAGGGCGTCTTCAGGGCCAGGCCCGCCGAAGGGGGGGCCACGAGGATGGCATTCTCGGGACAGGCCCGCATGCACTTGTCGCAGCGGGTGCACTTCGTGAGGAATTCGAACTCGTCGAGGGCGCCCGGGGGGCGCAGCAGCTTGGGCCCAAGGCCCGTCACCGCCTCCTCGAGGCTGTTCGCCACGAACCCCGCCAGCAGGGTGCCCAGGGACTTGAAGAAGTCTCCGCGTTTCTGGGGTGCGTCCAGTTTCCTGCCCACGGTACCTACATGAGTCCGAGGATCCGCATGGTGGGACGCAGTACGCCCCAGAGCACGGGATCGAAGCCCAGGGTCAGCATGGCCGCCTTCCCGTCGGCGCTGAGGTCGACATGGGCCAGGAGATCGGCGCTCACGGCCACGTCCCGGGAGCTGGGGGTGGTGTCCACCCACTTCACACCCCCGGGCGCCTCCTTCTTGGCCAGACTCTGCCCTTCGGCGGCCCGGACCTGGAGGATCAGCAGGTCCCCGTGGAAGGACGGCACCCGGACCTCCATCAGGCGGCCCTTCCCCAGGGCGGGCGTGACCGGGACCACCTCGAAGGCCTGGCGATAGCCCAGTTTCGTCAAATCCGGATCCTCGCCATTGAGGACCGAGAGGGTCTGCTCCACGAGGCCCTCCAGGCCCCGGTCCCCCATCCAGGCCACCGAGCGCAGGTGGGTTCCTCCGGCCTCACCCACCCCATCGAGCAGGGAGGGGATCAGGGCCAGCACCTGCTCCAGGGCCGGCCGGCCCCTCAGGGACTTGACGCCCTGGGGCCAGCCCCCGGCGAGGGGCAGGGCTTCGATCCTCGCCTCGGGGTCGGGCCGGAGGTCGAGGATGCGTCCCGGGAATCCTTCCAGCAGCTCGAAATCGGGTGTGTCCGCGAGGAGGACCGCATCCAGGCCCTCCAGCAGGAGCTTGCTCGGGGCGAAGACCACGAGGTCGCCGATTTCTTCCTCCACGGTGAGCGCGCCGATGGAGAGCGGCACCACGGAGGCCTCCCGAGCCTCCAGGGCGCCCACGAGTTCGCGGCCCAGCAGGGTCTGGGCTCCGATGACGGCTAGTTTCAACATGGCTACCCTTTCGATGTCAGACCCGGACCGCTGTCTCGTCCGCCGGGACATGATCCTTCAAGGCGGCGGCCACGGGTCCCGCCAGGAAGTGCCGGACCTGCTCCCCGGCCCGGCCCGTGAAGCGCGAGGCATCCAGGAGGGCGGCCAGTTCCGCCTCGTTCATGGCCCAGGCGGGATCCTTCGCCAGCAGCGACAGCAGCTCGTTCGGGCGGCCCTCCTGCTTGATGCGGCGCCCTGCCTCCAGGGATGCGACCCGGAAGGCCTCGTGCAGATCCTGTCGATCCCCGCCCCGCTTCACCCCCTCCATGAGCATCACCTCCGCGGCCATGAAAGGCAGCTCGTTCAGGAGGCGGGCCTCGATCATCCTGGGGTTCACCACGAGGCCCGAGGCCACATTCTTGAATAGCACCAGAATGGCGTCCACCGCCAGCAGGCCCTGGCTGACGGTGAGGCGGCGGTGGGCCGAGTCGTCCAGGGTCCGCTCCATCCATTGGGTGGCCGTGGTCTGGTAGCTGCTGGGCATGAGGCCCAGGACGAAGCGGGCGAGGCTGTTGATGCGCTCCGAGCGCATGGGGTTGCGCTTGTAGGGCATGGCGCTGGAGCCGATCTGCTTCGTCTCGAAGGGTTCTTCCACCTCCTTCAGGTGCTGAAGGAGGCGCAGGTCGCAGGCGAACTTGCTCGCGCTGGCCGCGATGCCGCACAGCACCTGGCCGAAGCGATCCTCCAGCTTCCGCGTGGCGGTCTGGCCGCTCACGGGGATGGCGGGGAAGCCGACCTTTTCGCAGACGCGCCGCTCCAGTTCCTCGACTTTGGCGCCATCCCCCTCGAACAACTCCAGGAAGGTGGCCTGGGTGCCCGTCACGCCCTTCACGCCCCGCACAGGGGTGGTCGCGATGACGTGGTCCAGATCCTCCAGGTCCAGCAGCAGGTCCTGGATCCATAGCGTGGCCCGCTTGCCCACGGTGGTGGGCTGGGCCGGCTGGAAGTGGGTGAACCCGAGCGTGGGCTGGTCCTGCCACTGGGCGGCGAAGGCCGAGAGGGCCGCGATGACATCCTGCAGGCGGCGGCGCAGCAGGGCCAGCGCTTCCTGCACGATGAGCAGATCGCCGTTGTCGGTGACGAAACAGCTGGTGGCCCCCAGGTGGATGATGGGACGGGCGCCCGGCGCCTGCTCCCCCCAGGCGTGGATGGCCGCCATCACGTCGTGCCTCAGGGCAGATTCGTGCTTCGCGATGACGTCGAGGTCGACCGCGTCCTGGGTGGCCCTCAGTTCGGCGAGCTGGGCCCCGGTTACGGGAAGACCCAGCTCAGACTCGGCTTCGGCCAGGGCGACCCAGAGCCGCCGCCAGACGCGCTGGCGGTAGAGCGGCGACAGCAGGCGCACCATGGCCTTGCTGGCGTAACGGCTGGCCAGGGGGTGCTCGAATCGCTCCAGTTCAGGACTGTCGTGGGGCGGCAGGAAGGGCATAAGAACTCCGGCCCTCCAGTGTCGCACACGCCTAGACCTGTGATCCCGCTCACGAAGAGGGTGCCATGCCGGCGACCCTCCGCGGCTAGGATAGGGGCATCACCCGGGAGTCTCCACCATGTATGAAGTGATCCGAACCTCTGATCCGGCTGTGTTCCAGGCCCTGGAGTTGGAAGTCCAGCGCCAGCGGCATCACCTGGAACTCATCGCCTCGGAGAACTACGCCTCCAGGGCCGTGATGCAGAGCATGGGTTCCCACTTCACCAACAAGTACGCGGAAGGCTACCCGGGCAAGCGGTACTACGGCGGCTGCAGCCAGGTCGACATCATCGAGAACCTGGCCCGCGACCGCGCCAAGCAGATCTTCGGCGCCGATCACGCCAACGTCCAGCCCCACAGCGGCGCCCAGGCCAACATGGCGGTCTACCTCGCCGCCCTGAAGCCCGGGGACACCGTCATGGGCCTGGACCTGGCCCACGGCGGCCACCTGACCCACGGCCACCCGCTCAACAGCTCGGGCATCCTCTACAAGTTCGTGCCCTACCACGTGCGCCAGGAGGACGAGCGGGTCGACATGGACGAGGTCCGCGCCCTGGCCCTCCAGCACCGGCCCAAGATGATCGTCGTGGGCGCCTCCGCCTACAGCCGCACCTGGAACTTCCCCCTCTTCCGGGAAATCTGCGACGAGGTCGGTGCCCTGCTCATGGTGGACATGGCCCACATCGCCGGCCTCGTCGCCACCGGGCACCACCCGAGCCCCGTGCCGTATTCAGATTATGTAACCACAACCACCCACAAGACCCTGCGGGGCCCCCGGGGGGGCATGATCCTTTGCCGGGCCCAGTACGCCAAGGACCTGGACCGCGCGGTCTTCCCCGGGGTCCAGGGCGGCCCACTCATGCACGTGATCGCGGCCAAGGCCGTGGCCCTCCATGAAATCCAGCAACCCGAGTTCAAGACCTACAGCGGCCAGGTCATCCGCAATGCCCATGCGCTGGCCCGGGGCCTCCAGGAGCGGGGCTGGCGCATCGTCAGCGGTGGCACGGACAACCACCTCTTCCTGGTGGACCTGCGGGACCATGGCCTCCTGGGCCACGAGGCCGAGGCCTGCCTCCACCGCGCCGGCATGACCACCAACAAGAACGGCATCCCCTTTGACCCCAACCCCCCGCTCAAGCCCTCCGGTATCCGCCTGGGCAGCCCCGCCCTCACGACCCGCGGCATGAAGGAGGAGGAGATGGACCACATCGCCCGGTTCTTCGACCTGACCCTCCGCCACCGCGCCGACGAGAGCACCTTCGCCCGGGTCCGCCAGGAGGTCTTCCACCTCACGGATCAGTTCCCCATCCCCGAATAGATTCGTTTCCTTCCATCGATAGGGCCGCCGCCAAAGCGCTTCGCGTTTTGGCGGTATGTGTCTAGGGGGTCTGATGGCCGATGCCGACGGGTTGTTCGTCTACGGGACGCTCCGGGAGGGGGGCTCCAACCATGCCTGGCTGCTGCGCACCCACCCCGAGGGGCTGACGGGGGCCTGGGTTGCGGGGCGGCTCTTCCACCTGCCGGCGGGATACCCCGCCCTGGTGCCCGGGGCGGAGCCCGAGACCCCGCCACCCGGTCCCGGCTGGGTGCGCGGCGACTTCGTGGGCTACGATGACGAGGCCGAGCTGGCCTCGGCCCTGGCCGACCTGGACCCCCTTGAAGGGGTGGAAGAGGGCCTCTTCACCCGGGAAGTGCGCCCCGTCCACCTGGAAGGGGGGCACCGATACCAGGCCTGGGTCTATGTGTTCCATGTGGAACGTCTGCCCAGGCTGGAACGCGAAGCCATCGAAGTCCCGGGGGGCGACTGGGAAGCCTATCTCTGACGCAAAGCGGCGCGGGCAAGCCCGCGCCGCTTTGCGCAGGTCGAACACAGCGTCCGCTATAGATCCAATTTCGGCTGTTCGCCGCTCTCGTCGGGGCCCGGGTGCGCCACTTCCGCGTCGCCCAGGTCCTCCTCCTCGTCCAGGGCCATGGCGCTGGCATCGATCTTGGCGAGGCCCACGACCCGGTCTTCCAGGCTGGCCAGCTTGAGGAGGCCGACGCCCTGGGCGTTGCGGCCGGTCTTGCGAACCTCGTCGATGAGGAAGCGGATGACCATGCCCTCCTGGCTGATGAGGAGGCAGCCCTCCCCGGGCTTGACGAGCTTGAAGCCCACCACGTGGCCGTTGCGGACCCCGGCCCGGATGTTGATGACCCCGGTGCCCCCCCGGCCCTGGAGCCGGTAGTCCTGGAGGAGGCTGCGCTTGCCATAGCCCTTCTCGCAGACCGTGAGCAGCATCCCGTGCTCCTCGGTGCTCTCGTCGGGCATCACGCCTTCGGGCAGGTCCGGCAGCGCGTCGGCCACCTCCATGTCCACGATGTGGTCGCCCTTGGCCAGCTTCATGCCCCGGACACCCGTGGTGGCTCGACCCGTGGCGCGCACATCCTCTTCGGAGAACCGAATGGCCTTGCCCTGGGCCGTGGCCAGGAGGATCTGCTGGTTCCCGGTCGAACGGCGGACGGAGACCAGGGTGTTCCCGTCCTCGATGTTGAGGGCGATGAGACCGTTGGCCCGGATGTTCGCGTAGGCCGCCAGGCTGGACTTCTTCACGGTGCCGTCGCTGGTGGCGAAGACCAGGGTCTCCCCTTCCGGGAAGTCCCGCAGGGCCATGAGGGTGACGACGTTCTCCCCGTCCTTCAGGGAGATCAGGTTGCGGATGTGCTTCCCCCGGGTGGAGGCGGCGGCCTCGGGCAGGTCATAGACCTTCAGCGCGTAGACGATGCCCTTGTCCGTGAAGGCCATGAGGGTGTCGTGGGCCTTGGTCATGAAGAGCTGCTCGACGAAATCCTCGTCCTTGGTCTTCATGCCCACCTTGCCCCGGCCCCCGCGCCGCTGGCGCCGGTAGGCCGTGAGGTCCGTGCGCTTGATGTAGCCGGCCTTGGACATGGTGACGACCATGGGGTCGTCCGGGACCACGTCCTCCATGCGGATCTCGCCGGAATAGCCCACGATCTCTGTGCGGCGGTCGTTGCCGAACTGTTCGGCCACCTGCTGGAGCTCTTCCTTGATGACCTTCAGGAGCAGGCCTTCGTCCGCGAGGATGGCCTTGAGCCTGGCGATCACCTTCTCGAGCTCGGCCAGCTCGTCGAGGATCTTCTCCCGCTCCAGGCCCGTGAGGCGCTGGAGGCGCATGTCCAGGATGGCCTGGGCCTGCACGGCCGACAGGCAGAGGGTGGGGTCTTTCTTGAGGGCCGCGGCGGTGGCGAAGGCCCCGGCCATGAGGCCCGCCTTGGCCTCCTCGGGGCTCTTGGCGGCCCGGATGAGCTTGATGACCGCGTCCAGGTGGTCCAGGGCGATCTTGAGGCCCATGAGGACGTGGTGGCGCTCCTCGGCCTTCCGCAGCTGGAACATGGTCCGCCGGGTCACCACTTCGCGGCGGAAGCCGATGAACTCCTGCAGCACCTCGCGCAGGGTGCAGATGCGTGGCTGGCCGTTCACGATGGCGAGCATGGTGATGGGGAAGCTGTTCTGGAGCTGGGTCTGCTGGTACAGCTGGTTGAGCACGATGTCGCTGGGCTCGTTCTTCTTCAGCTCGACCACGAGGCGGATGCCCTCGCGGTCACTTTCGTCCCGCAGATCGCTGATGCCGTCGATCTTCTTCTCGCGGACCAGCTCCGCGATCTTCTCGATGAGGGTGGACTTGTTCACCTGGTAGGGCAGCTCGGTGAACACCAGCTGCTCCCGGTCGCCCGCCCGTCGGATCTGTTCCACGTGGGACTTGGCCCGCACCACGCAGCGGCCGCGCCCGGTCCGGTAGGCGTCCAGCACCCCCTCGGTGCCCAGCATGATGCCGCCGCCCGGGAAATCCGGGGCCTTGATGTGGGCCATGAGGCCCTCCAGGCCCAGGGCCGGCTGGTCGATCAGGTCCACCAGGGCCCGGCAGCACTCCCGCAGGTTGTGGGGGGGGATGCTGGTGGCCATGCCCACGGCGATGCCCTGGGAGCCGTTCACCAGGAGGTTGGGGAAGCGGGAGGGCAGGACGAGGGGCTCCTCCATGCTGCCGTCATAGTTGGGGCCGAAATCCACGGTGTCCTGATCGATGTCGCCCATCAGCTCGTTGGCCAGCCGCGACAGGCGGGCCTCGGTGTAGCGCATGGCCGCGGCGGAATCGCCGTCGATGGACCCGAAGTTGCCCTGGCCGTCCACCAGCACGTGGCGCATGGAGAAGGGCTGTGCCATGCGGACGAGGGTGTCGTAGATGGCCGAGTCGCCGTGGGGATGGTACTTGCCCATGACGTCGCCGACGGTGCGGGCCGACTTCTTGTAGGCCCGGTTCCACTCGTTGCCGGCCTCCTTCATGGCGAAGAGCACTCGGCGGTGCACGGGCTTCAGGCCGTCGCGGACATCGGGCAGGGCCCGGCCCACGATGACGCTCATGGCGTAGTCCAGGTAGGACTTCCGCATCTCTTTTTCAATTTCCAGGGGCTCGATTCGGTTCTGGTTCATGTGTCTTCCGGTGTTCTACGTGGAACGCTGCTCGACATCCTTGAAATAACAAGACTTAGATGTCGATGTTCTCCGCCAGGAGGGCGTTGGTCTCGATGAAGCGGCGCCGGGGTTCCACGGCGTCGCCCATGAGGATGGTGAAGATCTCGTCGGCTTCCACGGCGTCATCGACCCGGACCTGCAACAGGGTCCGGCGCTCGGGATCCATGGTGGTCTCCCACAGCTGCTCCGGATTCATCTCGCCCAGGCCCTTGTAGCGCTGGATGCCCAGGCCCCGCTTGCCCTCTTCCATGACCATGGCCAGCATGGCCTCGGGGTCGCTGAACACCTGTTCCTTCCCGAGCTTGGTGCCCTCCTCGGGCTCCTCGTCCTTGTCTTTGGCGGTCTCCTTGACGTCCTTGAGGCGGCGGAGGCGCAGCTCCCCACCCTTGAAGGCCGCCAGCTCGACCTGGAGGGCGGCCAGCCGCCGGAATTCCCCCCAGTGGGCCACCTGGCTGTCGATCCAGAGGGTGATGGGCCGGCTCAGGTGCATGCGCACCACCCGGAGGCGGTGGTTGGCGGGGATGGTCATGGCGGGATCTTCGCCCTCGGCGGGCAGTTCCACGGCTTCTGTCGTCTCGACCTCGCAGGTGCCCAGCTTCTGCTTCACGATGGCGGCACCCAGCTGTTCCAGGCTGTCCCGCTCGACGAAGCGGTCCGCGTCCAGGAGGCCTGCGACCAGCAGCGCGTCGACCAGGGGGCGGGCATAGCCGCGGCGGCTGAGCTTGCCGTAGAGCTGCTGGACCTCGCCCCACTTCTTCATCTCGCGGACCAGCAGGGCGCCCTTGTGCTCGCTGCCGTCCGGCAGGGTGAGGCTCCAGCCGTCCAGGGCCTTGTTGAACAGGAATTCCTCCAGGGCCCGCTCGTCCTTGAGGTATTTCTCGGTCTTGCCCTTCTTCACCTTGTAGAGGGGCGGCTGGGCGATGTAGAGGTGGCCGCGTTCCACCAGTTCGGGCATCTGCCGGTAGAAGAAGGTGAGCAGCAGGGTGCGGATGTGGGAGCCGTCCACGTCAGCGTCGGTCATGAGCACGACCTTGTGGTAGCGGAGGTTCTCGACCTTGAACTCCTCCTTGCCGATGCCCGTGCCCAGGGCCTGGATCAGCACCCGCAGTTCGTTGTGGCTGAGGATCTTGTCGAAGCGGGCCTTCTCCACGTTCAGGACCTTGCCCTTGAGGGGCAGGATGGCCTGGGTGGCCCGGTGCCGCCCCTGCTTGGCGCTGCCGCCGGCGGAATCACCCTCCACCAGGAAGATCTCACTGAGGGCCGGATCCTTCTCCTGGCAGTCCGCCAGCTTGCCGGGCAGGCCGCCCCCATCGAGGGCCCCCTTGCGGCGGGTCAGCTCGCGGGCCTTCCGGGCCGCCTCGCGGGCCCTGGCGGCCTCGATGGCCTTTTCCAGGATGGCCTTGGCCTCCCTGGGGTTCTCTTCGAAGAAGCTGGAGAGCCGCTCGTAGACGATGGTCTGGACGATGCCCTTCACTTCGCTGGAGACGAGGCGGTCCTTGGTCTGGCTGGAAAATTTGGGATCAGGGACTTTGGCGCTTACGACCGCGGTCAGGCCCTCCCGCACATCTTCCCCCGACAGGGTCACCTTGGCGCTCTTGAGCAGGTTGTTCTTCTCGGCGTAGGTGTTGATGACCCGCGTCATGGCGGCCCGAAAGCCCTCCAGGTGGGCGCCGCCATCCCGGTTGCGGATGTTGTTGGTGAAGCAGTAGAGGGTCTCCTGATAGGAGTCGTTCCACTGGAGGGCCACCTCCACCGTGGTGTCCTGCTTCTCGTCCTTGATGAGGATCGGGGGCTTGTGGAGGACCACTTTGTTGCGGTTCAGGTGCTCCACGAAGGCGCTGATGCCCCCCGCGTTCACGAAATCGTGGGTGTCGCCGGTGCGCTCGTCGGTGATGCAGATGTGGACGCCCTGGTTGAGGTAGCTCAGTTCCCGGAGCCGCTGGCTCAGGGTCTCGAAACTGAACTCCAGGATGTTGTTGAACACCTCGGGATCCGGCTGGAACTTTACCCGCGTGCCGCGCTTGGCGGTGGGGCCGACCAGCCTCAGGGGGGCATCCGCCTTGCCCTGAGAGAAGGTCATGGCGTATTCCTGGCCCTCCTTCCAGACCGTCAGCCAGAGTTTCGAGGAGAGCGCGTTCACACAGGACACGCCCACACCGTGCAGCCCGCCGGACACTTTGTAGGCGTTCTTTCCGTCGGTGCTGGTGTTGTCGAACTTCCCGCCGGCATGGAGCACCGTCATGATCACTTCGGCGGCGCTGCGGCCTTCTTCCTTGTGGATGTCCACAGGGATGCCGCGGCCGTCGTCCTCCACGGTGCAGCAGCCGTCCCCGTGCAGGATCACGTGCACCTTCTTGCAGAAGCCAGCCAGGGCCTCGTCGACGGAGTTGTCCACCACCTCGTAGACCATGTGGTGCAGGCCACTGCCATCGTCGGTATCGCCGATGTACATGCCGGGCCGCTTGCGGACGGCCTCGAGGTCCCTCAGCACCGTGATGTTGTCGGCCGTGTAGCTGTCGGTTTCCAGGGGGGTGTGGACATGTGCGGTAAGGACTTCGTCAGACATCAATTCTCACTGGGTTGGTTTTCGGTGGGGTGCGGTGTTCGAGTGCGGGTCAGGCCGTGGCGCTGTTGGCGAACCGGACGGGCATGAGGACGTAGCGGAAGCTGAAGTCCTCGAGACTGGGGGACATGAAGACCCCTTGGCCGACCTCATCCTTGAACTGGTAGACCACCTCCTCGCCAGGCAGCCGTTCCAGGAGCTCGGTGAGGTAGTCGATGTTGAAGGCCAGCTCGAAGGGGTGCTCCTCGCCCGTGAAGGGCAGGGTCGCCTGGTTCACGCCCTCGTCCGGGTGCTGGAAGACGGTCCGCAGGTTGGGGAACTCGAAGAACAGCCGCACGTTCTTGTTGTAGTCATCCTTCTTCAGCCCCACGAACCGCAGGGTGCGCAGGAAGATCTCCCGGTCCATGATCACCCGCTTGGGCAGTTCCGCCGGAAGCACCTTCTCGTAGGCCGGATAGTTGCCCGTTACGAGACGCGTGCTGAACTTCAAACCGGGCTGGTCCAGGTAGAGCGTGGTGCCATCCCAGCAGAGTTCGACTTCCCCCTCGTCGCCCAGGAGGGTCGGGATGAGGTCCAGGGCCCGCTTGGGCACGATGAGCCGCACATCGTCCTTCAGCTTCGTCTCGCAGGGAACCTCGGCCACGGCCAACCGGAACCCGTCCGTGGAGACCACTCGGACATGCTGCTTGGATAAGTGCACGAGCACCGCGGAAAGTGTGGGCTTGGTGGCATCCTTGCTCACCGCAATGGACCCCAGCTGGATGGCCCTCTTGAACCGCAGCACCGGGATCTTCACGACCGGCAATTCCTTCCCTGGGCTCGGAAGCTCCGGGAACCCCTCGCCAGGCTGGATGTTGTGCTCCGAGTTCATTCCCTTGGCCCGCAGCCAGAGGCGGCTGCCCGCATCCGGGCACTCCAGGCTCAGGATCCCTTCCGGGAAAACACGCACCGTTTCAATGAATTTCTTCCCGGGGACAGCCATGGTCCACTGCCCCTGGCCCTCGCCCGGGACCGTGGCCTCGAAAGCCAGTTCCATGTCCGTGGCCTTCAGGACGACCTCTTTGGGGCGAACGTCCACCAGGATGTGCTGAAGGATGGGAAGGGTCACTCGGCGGTCGAGAGCATGCTTCAGGAGACCCAGGGTCCGGTCCAGACGATCCTTGGAAACATGTAATTGAAGAGTCATGAATCACCCTTGATGATGCTGAGGACCTGGGCAACCTGTGGAAAGCCGTGTCAAAGCTCTATCCTACCGGAGTTTCCCTGCCCGGGACAGGCTGTGGAGAAGCGCTCCAACCCTGCGGAAGGACCGGGAGAAACCCCGGTGGAAACCCCCGCCGAGCGGGTTTGTGGATACTCCCGACGCCAGCCCTGTGGATAAACACACAAGTGTAATTAAATTAATGAATACTATTTAACAAGGCCTGCACCAACCTGTGGAATTCGGGATCCCGCTTCATGCGATCCCTCACGGAGTCTACGGCATTCATGACCGTGGAATGGTGCATATTGAAGGACCTCCCGATGTCGGTGAAGGGGGAGGAGGCGATCTCCCGCGCGAGGTACATGGCGACCTGGCGAGGAACGAGGATGGCTTGCTGGCGAGAGCGCTTCTTCATGAGGTCGACGAAGGACACGTTGAACGTCTCTGCCGTCATCCTGTAGATGCGATCTGGATGAACCGGGGCCGTGGGTTCTTCCCCGCTCTGCCCCTGGAAGGCCGCGTGGGCCACCTCGAGGGATGGCGCAACCCCGATGAGGCTGGCCTGGAATATGACCCGCGTGAGGAAGCCCTCCAGGTCCCGCACGCTCCCCTTGGCCTTGTGGGCGATGAAGGTGAGAACGTCCTCTGGAATGGGCGGGACATGGTGAAAATCCACGTCCTCAAGCTTCTTCCGCAGAATCGCGATGCGGGTCTCGAAGTCCGGGGGCTGGATGTCGGCGGTGAGGCCCCATTTGAACCGCGTGATGAGCCGTTCATGGCAGCCCTCCAGACGCTGGGGCGGCTTGTCGGAGGTGATGACGATCTGCCGCCCATGCTGGAGCAGGTGTTCCAGGATGTGGAAGATCTCTTCCTGAGTGCGCTCCATTTTCCCGAGGGTCTGCACGTCGTCGAGCAGCAGCACGTCGTTTTGCTGGTATTTCTTCCGCATGGGTTCCGTGTTCTTCGCGCGGATGGCCACGGTGAGCTCGTTGAAGAAGTTGTCCACCTTGAGGTAGACCACGCGCAGCCTGGGGTCCCGCTCAAGCAGCCCCTTCCCGATGCCAACCATGAGGTGGGTCTTGCCGAGTCCGGCGCCGCCGTAGATGAAGAGGGGGTTCATGCTGAGGGGGGTCGCAGCCTTGCCGTAGTTGTCCACCACGGCCTTTGCGGCGGCGAAGGCCAGTTGGCTCCCAGGGCCGACCACGAAGCGGTCGAGGGTGTACCGGTTGAACAGGTAGGGGAAAGAGATGGTGGCGGGCTCCGCGCCGGGGGTCGGGGAGGGTGACTTTTTGGGGCTGGACTTGGGTTCCACCGGTAAGGCCCCGCTGATGCGGAATTCCAGGCGCAGGTCGGCCAACCCCCCCTGGGCCAGCGCGTCGTTGAACTCCTCGGGTAGCTGTTGTTCGATCCAGAGCTTGGCGGCCGCGCTGGGGACCTGGATCCAGAGCACCCCATCCTTGACCTTCAGGGGCTCGCAAGGCGCGATCCACTCCTTGAAACTGGCCTCGGGCAGCTGCTTGGACAGTCCAAGGCGAATGGTGTCCCAGAGGGTTGTGGGATCAGTGGATCGCATGGGTTCACCAGCAGGGGTGTGACGGAGCGCGCACGCATCGTTGACGGGGGGCGCAACACACGCTCCATCCACGCCGGGCTCGCGGGGGGGGAATCCAAATCTAGCATCACCGCGCCGAGATGGGAGGTTGGAAATCCCCTTGAGCCCATGGGGTCTCGCTGATACGCTCGAAGGTTCGCCCTCCTCCCCGGGGAGGAGCCCCCCTAGGTGGAACCATGAAGCGCACTTTCCAGCCCAACAACCGTCGCCGCGCCAAGACCCACGGCTTCCTGAGCCGAATGAAGACGAAGAACGGCCGCCTGGTGCTCAAGCGGCGCCGAGCCAAGGGCCGCCACGTCCTGGCGCTCTAGCCTGCTCCCGTGATTTTCAGAGGCCGCTTCCGCACGGTGCGGCACAAAGACCACGCCGTACCCACGCCCCCGCCCCGGCCCCTGCTGGGGCAGTCGTCGTGGCTGGATATCCGGGCCTGGCAGCGGGAGGACGCCGCTGGACCCATGCTGCTGGTGACTTCGCCCCGAAAGACGGGTGGTGCGGTGCAGCGCAACCGGTTCCGCCGCCGCGCAAGGATGGCGTTCCTGGCGAAGTCCAGTGCCCTGCAGGGCCAGGCCTGGGTGGTGTGGATCCGCCCAGGTCGGACCGCCCCACCCCTCGACACAATCAGCTTCCGGGACATTGAAAGCCAGCTTCAGCTGGCCCTCCGTCGTCTTCCCGCCTTGGATACCCCATGAACAACCGCAACGTCTTCTTGTTCGTCATCGGCAGCATCATCCTGCTCGGGGGCCAGTTCTGGTTGTCGTCCCGGTATGCCAAGCCAGCCCCCCGCGCGGAGGCTCAGCAGTCGGCGCCGGTCGCGACCAGGCCCGCGGAAGTGCCCCCATCCGCGGCGGCGCCGGCGACTCCCCTCGCCGAAGCTCAACCCGTGGAAGCTGTGAAGGTGGCCGATTCCATGGCGGTCCATACACTCGCCACAGAGGAGCTCAGCCTGACCTGGCAAATTTCCACGGGAGCCCTCAAGCAGGTGATCTGGCGCCGGGACGGGACGCCCTTCTTCCCGGAGTCCTTCCTGGGAATCGGGGCCCTCAAGGGAGCTGGGTTTGCAACCGTGCGGGAGGCCCCCGTTGCCGGCGGCACCGATGTCATCTTCGAGAACACGGCCGGAGAGCGCCTCAGTTATTTCGTGCCCACCCAGGGCCACATCCTGAAGGTCGAGGCGGCCTCGCCCCGCAATGCGGCCCTGCAACTCATTGTGAATCCGACCTCCGAGGAGCCCGTGAAGCACCTGGGTCGCGTCTTCACGCTGACCGACAAGGGTGTCGAGGCCGTGACCTGGACCGAGATGCTGCATGATCCCTTTTTCAGCTTCCTGGGTGCCAAGCGCAAGGTCCTGCCCCCCGCCGAAGAGCGTCTAGGACTCGATGCAGGCGTCGAAAGGGACTCGAAGAGCCAGCGCAACCACTACTTCGCGGCGCTGTGGGCGCTGCCCAGGCCTGCGGACCGGGATGCCACCCTGGGCTATGGCCTCCTGCCGCAGAACGGCCGCCTCGGGGCCTCGCTCTACCTCGGCCCCAAGCAGGCGGAACCCCTCCTGGCCTTCGGGAAGCCTTTCACCCAGGTGATCGACTACGGTTTCTTCGGCGCCGTGTCCCACCTGCTCTTCTGGATTCTGAAGAAGGTCCATGTCGTGGTGGGCAACTGGGGCTGGTCCATCGTGCTCTTCACGGTGATCATCCGCCTGGCCACCTGGCACCTGAACACCAAGCAGACCATCAACATGCTGCGAATGAAGGACTTCGAGCCGCACCAGAAGGCCCTCCAGGCCAAGTACGAGAAGTTTGGCAGCGACATGACGAAGAAGGCCGAGATGCAGAAGGAGCTCATGGCCCTGTATAAGAAGAACGGCCACAACCCCATGGGCGGTTGCCTGCCCATGCTGGTGCAGATGCCGATCTTCCTGGCCCTCTGGTCGATGCTGAACAACGTCTACGAGCTGCGTCACGCCCCCTTCATCGGGTGGATCACCGACCTCTCCGCCAAGGATCCCTACTACATTTTCCCGGTGCTCATGGGCGCCTCCATGTTCGTCCAGCAGGCCATTACCCCTGCCATGGGCGATCCAGCTCAGCGCAAGATGATGTTGGTGCTCATGCCGGCCATGATGACCTTCATGTTTGCGCAGAGCCCCGCCGGCGTGGCGATCTACTATTTCGTGTTCAACATGATCGGGCTCGCCCAGACCTGGTGGATCATGAGGACCTACCAGCCCCAGGCCATCACCGTGTAGGAGCCCGCCATGCGGAAAAGCGGCACCAGTCTGGAGACCGTTCCCGAACTCATCACCCGCTGGGGCGAGCAGTTGGGCCTGGCCCTGGAGGCCCGGTTCGCGCCCTCCGGCGACGAGGAGGCCTTCCCCAACCGGGTAGCCGTCTCGGGGCCCGACGCGTCGCTCCTGGGTGCGAACCGGGGCGTGGCCCTGGACGCGCTGCAGTTCCTGGTGCACGAGGCCCAGGGTGAGCGGGAGGACCAGAAACTGGCCTACCTCGACGTCAAGGGAGCCCGCCTCTTCCGCATGCATGAGGTCATGGCGATGGGCCAGTTTGCCGCCCAGAAGGCAAGGGAACTGGGTAGCCATACGCTGGGCGCCCTCAGCGCCCGCGAGCGGCGCTGGGTGCACCTGGTGGTCAGCCGGGAAGCGGGCCTGGGCACCGAAAGCGAAGGCACGGGCACCTTCAAGCCGGTGCGGGTCTTCCGGAAGTAGACTGGCAGGGTGCTTCCGGCTTCTGATCCCATCTGCGCACCCGCCACGCCCCTGCTGCCCGCCGCAGTGGCCCTGGTGCGGATCTCAGGGATGGGGCTCGCTCCCTTCCTGTCGTCCCTCGTGGCACTGCCGGAGCCCCGGAGGGCGGCCCTTCGGGTCCTGCGGTGGGACGGGTTCCGGGAGCGCGCCCTGGTCCTGTTTTTCCCGGGGCCCCACAGCTACACCGGCGAGGATGTTGTCGAGTTCCAGACCCACGGCAACCCCCTCCTCGTGCGGCGCCTGCTCCGCCACCTTGGCACCCTGGGGATCCGATTGGCCGAACCCGGGGAGTTCACCCGCCGGGCCCTCCTGAACGGCAAGCAGGGACTGCTTGAGGTTGAGGCCCTCCGCGACCTGGTCGGGGCCGAGACCGACACCCAGGTTCGCTTGGCCCAGGCCCGAGCCGGGGCCGAACCCGGCTGGATCACCGAGGCCCGTCTCCGGCTGAAGCCCTGGATGGCCCAGGCCGAGGCCGCCGTGGACTATGGGGAGGATGAAGGTATCTATTTAAATTTAGAAAATTTAATGTGTGACCTCGAACCGCTTCGGGCCTGGTTCCACGTGGAACATCGGCGCGCCCAGGCCGGCCAGCACCTGCGCGACGGCCTCCGCCTGGCCGTGGTGGGCCGTCCCAATGCCGGGAAGAGCACCCTGTTCAATGCCCTGGCGGGCGAGGAACGGGCCATCGTCACGGACATTCCCGGCACCACCCGGGACGTGCTGGAGGTGCGCTGCGAATGGCGCGGCCTGCCCCTGCGGCTCTTCGACACCGCGGGGATCAGGGACACAGAGAATCCCGTGGAACGCCTGGGCATGGCTCGAGTGGGCCCCGTCCTGGAGGCCGCGGATCTGGTCCTCCACCTGATTCCCGCAGGGGAGCAGGCCTCCGAGTTGATCCGGACCACCCTCCTCCCGTTCCAAGGAAAGGTGTTGGAAGTGAGGACGTTCTCGGACAAGTCTCCTCCGGCCCCGGGCGTGGCCGTGGCGGCCAATCTCGGGGACCTGGATGCCCTGGAGGCGGCCCTCCAGGAGCGCCTGCTGGGCGGGCTGGCGCCGGATGCCTGCCTGGGCGCCCTGGCCACGGACCGCCAGGTGGAACTGCTGGGCGAACTGGCGCGGCAGATGGACCTTCTCCTCGACCTTCGGACGGACTGTCCCCCCGAACTGCCTGCATCCATGCTGCAGGGCGCCTGGGGCCTGCTTGCCAGGCTCACCGGAGAGGACCGGGCCGACGGTGCCCTGGACGCCCTCTTCAGTGGCTTCTGTCTCGGGAAGTAGGCCGATGCAACATAGAATGAGGCGGGAGCGGCGATGAATTCCGGGTACGAAGCGGTCATTGGTCTCGAGGTGCATGTTCAGCTCCAGACCCGGTCCAAGATGTTCTGCCCCTGTCGGAATGCCACGGGAGCCCCCCCCAACAGCCATACCTGCCCGATCTGCCTGGGGCTTCCCGGAACCCTGCCCGCGCTGAACGCGGAGGCCGTGCGCATGGCCCTCGCGCTGGGTCTGGCCATCGAGGCGACCATCCGAACCGAAAGCACCTTCTACCGAAAGCAGTACTTCTACCCCGACCTGCCCAAGGGGTACCAGATCACCCAGGGTCCAGTGCCCATCGTGGAGGGCGGGTTCCTGGACATCGCTGGAGATGTCCGGGCGCGGGGAACCGAGGGACGGATCCGGATCCGGGTGGAGCGGGCCCACCTGGAGGAGGATGCCGGAAAGAGCCACCATGACCTGGATGGGCAGTCCAGCCACGTGGACCTGAACCGGGCCGGGGTCCCCCTCCTGGAGGTCGTCGGGGCTCCGGACCTCCGCAGTGCCCAGGAAGCCTCCGACTACCTGAAATCGCTCCATCGGCTGGTGGTGGGCCTTGGTATCTGCGACGGGAACATGGAAGAGGGGAGTTTCCGCTGTGATGCCAACATCAGTGTCCGGCGGACCGGGGAGGCGCCCTTCGGCACGCGGGTCGAAGTGAAGAACCTCAACTCCTTCCGCTTCGTGCGTCAGGCCCTGGACCACGAGATCGCAAGGCACATCGCCCTTCTGGAGCGGGGCGAACCGGTCCAGATGGAAACCCGGGGCTGGGATGCCGCCACGGGGGAGACCCGGGGCCAGCGGACCAAGGAAGCGGCCATGGATTACCGCTATTTCCCGGAGCCGGACCTCCCTGCACTGCGAATCGCGCCCTCGGAAATCGAAGCGGCCCGCAGGGCCCTCCCGGAACTGCCTGATCGGCGGATCCAGCGCTGGTGCGATACCTATGGCCTGGGCCTGGAGGAAGCCCAGGCGCTGGCCCAGAGCCCTGCCTTCGCAGCCTACTTCGAGGCCGTGGCCGAAGGGAGTGGCTCCGGACGGGGGGCCGCGGCCTGGATGCTCGGCGAGGTCAGCCGCACCCTGAATGACCGGGGCATCGGAATCGAGGCCTTCCCCCTCACTGCGGAAGCCCTGGCCGGACTGGTGCGCCTGGTCGAGACCCGGGTCCTGGGGTTCGGAACCGCCAAGGACCAGGTCTTTCCCGTGATGCTGGCGGGGGGGGGCAGCGCCGATTTCGTCGTGGCCCAGAAGGGACTGGCCCAGGTGAGCGATCGCCGGGTCATCGAGGCCGCCGTGGCCCGGGCGCTGTCCTCAAATCCCGGACCGGTGGCCCAGATCCGGGCCGGCAAGGATAGCCTCAAGGGTTTCCTGGTGGGCCAGGTCCTCAAGGACGGCCAGGGCAGGCTGGATGCCAAACTCGTGAACGAGGTGCTCTCCGAAGCGCTGGCCAAAGGCGGAACTTGACGCCATTCTGGGCTCATGACGAACGAGATCCCCACTTCCCTTGAGGCCTATCATCCCGGCGTGGTCCATATCTGCCAGGAATGCGGCTGCTCGGTGGTGGACGCGGTGGTGACCCCGGGCGAGCCCTTCCGCTGCCTGGATTGCCGGGGGCTGGTGCCGACGCCCGAAGACGAACTGACCCGCGCGGCCATGGCAGACCATGGGACCTACGATGCGCCGGACGGGAGGCCCACCGTCTGGCGGCTCATCGTGGTCATTGTTTTCGCCGTCGTGGCGCTGTCCATCGTGTTCTGGAAGCGATAGGCCGGACGGCCTTATTCTAGGGACTGGAGCCGCCGATGCCCAAACCCTGGGGACCCACCACCACCGCCATTCATGCCGGGAAGCACTTCAACCCGACCCGTGCTGTGACCACGCCGATCTTCCAGACCTCGGTGTTCCAGCTCCTGGAGAACCGTGAAGGTGCAGAATTTGCGGCCAGCGTCGAGCCCCCCTCCTTCTATACGCGCTGGGGCAATCCCAACGCCAGCGAGGTGGAGGCCGTGCTGGCGGAACTGGAGGAGGCCGAAAGAGCCCTGGTGACGGCCTCCGGCATGGCGGCCTTCGCCCTGGTCTTCGAGGCCTTCCTCCGGCCCGGCGACCACCTGGTGGCCCCCGCCGCCATCTACCTGGGCACGGAGCAACTCATTCGCCGCTGGGAGGCCGAGCGGGGCTTGATGGTCACCTGGGTGGCCGACACCCTGGACCTGCGGGAATGGGAGGCCGCGGTGCGGCCGGAGACCCGCATGATCTGGGTGGAGACCCCCTCCAACCCGACCCTCGCCCTGACGGATCTGGCGGGCGTGGCGGCCATCGGGAAGCGCCATGGCATCCGGACCGTGGCCGACAACACCTTTCCCAGCCCCATCCACACCCGGCCCCTGACCTTTGGCATCGACCTCAGCGTGGCTTCGGCCACCAAGTACCTGGCGGGTCATTCGGACGTGGTGGCCGGTGTCATTGCGGGTCGGGAGGCGGACGTGGTGGCCTGCTGGCAACTCTCGAAACTCCTGGGTCCGACCCTGGACCCCATGGGAGCCTGGCTGCTGCATCGGGGCCTGAAGACCTTGGCGCTGCGCATGCGCCGCGCCTCGGACAACGCGCAGGCCCTGGCGCAATGGCTGTTGTGGCAACCCCATGTGGCCCGGGTGGACTATCCGGGACTGACCAGCCACCCGGGCCACGAGGTGGCCACGCGGCAGATGGAAAAGGGCTTCGGGGCCATGATCGGCTTTGAACTGAGGGCCGGACTCCTGGCGGGGCAGCGCTTCTGCGAGGCCCTGGAGGTGATCACCCGGGGGGTGAGCCTCGGCGGCGTGGAGAGCCTCATCCAGCATCCCGCCAGCATGAGCCACCTGAAGACCCCTCCCGAGGTGAAGGCCCGGCTGGGCATCAGCGACGGGCTGCTGCGCTTTTCGGTGGGCATCGAGGACGAGCGCGACCTCATTGCCGATCTGGAAAAGGGCTTCCAGGCAGCAGCGGCGGCCCGGTGAAGTTGCGGATCAATGGCGAATCCCGTGAAGCGCCGGACCACCTGGCCACGGTGGCCGATCTGGCCAACTGGCTCGATCTGCCCCCCTTTGGAAGTGCCATCGAGTTGAATGGAGAGGTCATCCGCCGCGCCGAGCATGCTGCCACGCCCCTAAAGGAGGACGATCACCTGGAGGTGGTGAGGCTGGTGGGGGGAGGGTGAACCCGGGAATCGGCTGGCATCCGGGGCCTTAACGCCAGGCTTCCCAGCGCCCCGTGGGCCATCGCGCGGCGGAGTCCAGGCGCCAGGCCGCCGGCAGGGGGAGTTCCAGGGGTGGTCCAAGGGCCGGGAGGTCGCTCTGGAAGCGATGGAACTCATCCACCAGGCCCTGGGCGAGGAAGCCGGCGGCCAGGGTGCCACCTCCCTCCACGAGTACGCGACCCACCCCCATGGCAGCCAGCTCGTAGAGCAGGTGCCGCAGACTGCAGCCCCGCCCCTCGGGCGGCAGGTGGAGGTCGGCCACGCCCCGCAACGGTACCGGGTCGCTGGTCACGGCCCGGAACACGGGCTGTCCGGCGACGGGGCCCCACACCCTTGCGGTGGGGGGGATGCGCCCGGCCTCATCCATGACCACCCGGGCAAAGCTGCGGTGGGGGGCGGTGGGTGCGGGCCACCGATCGGTCAGCTGGGGGTCATCCACCTCGATGGTGTGCCGGCCCACCACGAGGGCCTCCGAAGCCCGCCGCAGGGCATGGGCCAGGTGCTGGACCTCGGGTGGGGTCACCAGCGTCGTCCGGCCGGGCGGGCCGAGGCTGCCGTCGGACCCCAGGGCCAGCTTGAGGGTCACCCAGGGCAGCCCCGTCCGGATGTGCTTGAAAAAGGGGGCATGAAAACGGGCACAGGCCTCGCCCAGGACCCCCTCCTCCACGGCAATCCCCTGGGACCGGAGGATGGCCAGGCCGCCTCCGTCCACCCGGGGGTTGGGATCGCGCACGCCCACCACCACCCGGACGACCCCAGACTGGGCGAGGGCCACGGTGCAGGGGCCCGTGCGGCCATGGTGGCAGCAGGGCTCCAGCGTGACATAGGCCGTGGACCCCGCTGGATCCTCGTCCCGGGCCTCGGCATCACGCAGGGCCATGACTTCCCCGTGGGGGTCCCCGGCCCTCGTGTGGACACCGCTCCCGATGATCCGGCCCGCTTTCACCAGGACGCAGCCCACGGGAGGGTTGGGGCTGGCCAGGCCCACCCCCTTCAGCCCCTCCTGGAGCGCCATGGCCATGAAGTGCGCATCGCCCTCGTGGGCTGCCGGCTCAGGCCAGGGGCCTCCCGTGGCGAGGGCCCAGGCCACGTCGGGAGTGAGTTCCAGGTCAGACATCCAGCAACCCGTCCACGAAAGCCTCGGCATCGAAGGGAATGAGGTCGTCTACACCCTCGCCCACGCCCACAAAGGCGATGGGGAGTTTCAGTCGGTCCAGGATGGGCACCACCACGCCACCCTTGGCACTGCCATCCAGCTTGGTGAGGACCAGGTCCGTGACCCCGGCCGCCCGGGCGAAGGCCTCGGCCTGGGCTAGCCCGTTCTGCCCGGTGGTGGCATCCAGCACCAGCAGCACCCGGTGGGGGGCCTCGGGGATGACCTTCTGAAGGCTGCGCCGGATCTTATCCAGTTCCTTCATGAGGTGGTCCTTGGTGTGCAGCCGGCCGGCCGTGTCAATGAGCACCCAGGGGGTGCCCTTGGCCTTGGCGCTGGCAGCGCCATCGTAGGCGATGGCCGCCGGGTCCCCGCCCATCTGGTTCCGGATGACCGGGACGCCGGCCCGCTCAGCCCAGCGCTCCAGCTGATCGATGGCCGCGGCCCGGAAGGTGTCACCGGCCACGACCAGCACGGCCTCCCCCCTGGTCTTCAGGTGGGCCGCCAGCTTGCCCAGGGTGGTGGTCTTGCCGACTCCGTTGACGCCCACCAGCAGCACGACCTGGGTTCCCGCCGCCTCCAAGGGCCGGGCGGGGCTCTGGCCAAGAAGGCGCAGCAGTTCATCCCTGAGCACCTGCTTGGGATCGATGTCCGCCCCACTTCTAAGCTCGGTCCGGAGCCTTGCCATCAGCTGGTCCACGGCCTTCACGCCCAGGTCCGCCTGAAGGAGCAGATCTTCCAGCTGCTCCAGCTGAGCCTCATCAAGGCGATGGAGCCCGAGCAGGCGGCCCATGGGCGCCAGCACCAGGTCCTGCGTGCGCTTCAGCCCCTTCTTGAACTGGTTGAGCAGACCCCCGAGCAGACCCACGGACACCTCGCGAAGGTCAAGTCTACCGAAGGGATGGCCGTTCCCCGAGGCGGGATTCCGGAACGGCGCCGGCTTTCCTTTTTATAGATCGTCGAGGTGTTCCCTGATGGCGAGACGGTCCGCCTGTAGCCGGCGGGAGGGCCCCCGGGGGCCGGGACCAGCCGAGGAGGCGGCGCCCGAGGGGTGTTCCACGTGGAACCAGGCGGCCTCCCCGCGATGGAATGGGCGGCCTGTAGTTGGCCATGCCGCCCTAAAAAAATTGTTAAATTAGACATGATTTGAGATAGCTGCAATACCGCAGGCGAGGATAGCTCGCCTGTCAGCGCCTGCCCGTGCTCCTGGGCCTGGGGGTCGCCCTGGCAGCCTCGGGCCGCACCCAGCCCACCAGGGCCTGCTCGAAGACCTCCTCCACGTGCTTCACGGGATGGAAGCGCAGCTGCTTCCGCAGCTCCGGGTCGATTTCCTCGAGGTCCTTCTGGTTGGCGTGGGGGATGAGGATGTCCTTGATGCCCACCCGCAGGGCCGCCAGGGACTTCTCCTTGAGGCCGCCGATGGCCAGGGCCTCGCCCCGCAGGTCGATCTCTCCCGTCATGGCCAGGGTGTTCCGCACCGGGACGCCCTTCAGCACCGACAGTAGCACCGTGGCGATGGCCAGGCCGGCGCTGGGGCCGTCCTTGGGGATGGCCCCCTCGGGGAAGTGGACATGGATATCCTGCTTTTGGAATACTTCCGGGTCGATCTGGAAGGCCTCGCCCCGGCTCCGGATGTAGCTGAGGGCCGCCTGGGCGCTCTCCTTCATGACGTCGCCCAGCTGCCCCGTGAGGGTGAGCAGCCCCTTGCCGGGCATCTTGAGGGCCTCGACGAAGAGCACGTCCCCCCCCACCGCGGTCCAGGCCAGGCCCGTGACCACGCCCACCCGGGGGGCCTTCAGGCGCTCGTCCTGGAGGAATTTCACGGGACCCAGCAGGTCATGGATGCTGACTTCATCTAGGGTGAACTTCTTCTTTAATCGGTTTTCGGCCACCCGCCGGGCCACCTTGCGGCAGACGGCGCCGATCTCGCGCTCCAGCTGGCGCAGACCCGCCTCCCGCGTATAGCCCGTGATGATGGCTTTCAGGGCCTTCTTTGGAATCGTGACCTGCTTGCGTGTGACGCCGTGCTTTTCCAGCTGCTTGGGGATCAGGTGCTGCTCGGCGATGCCGATCTTTTCTTCCAGCGTGTAGCTGCTCAGGTAGATCACCTCCATGCGGTCCCGAAAGGCCGGATGGATGGGTTCCAGCTCGTTGGCGTTGGCCAGGAACAGCACCTGGGAGAGGTCCAAGGGCACGTTCAGGTAGTGGTCGCGGAAGGTGTGGTTCTGCTCGGGATCCAGCACCTCGAGCAGGGCGGCGCTCGGATCCCCCCGCATGTCGCGCCCGATCTTGTCCACCTCGTCGAGCATGATCACGGGGTTCATGCTCTTGATCTGGTGCAGGGCCTGGACGATGCGGCCCGGCATGGCTCCCACATAGGTGCGACGGTGCCCGCGGATCTCGCTTTCGTCGTGGACGCCCCCCAGCGAGATGCGGGCGTACTTGCGGCCCAGGGCCCGGGCGATGGACTTGCCGAGGCTGGTCTTGCCCACTCCCGGCGGCCCCACGAAGCAGAGGATGGTGCCGCGCAGGTCGGGCTTCAGCTTGCGAACGGCCAGGAACTCCAGCAGGCGGTCCTTGATCTTGGCCAACCCGAAATGGTCCTCATCCAGCACGGTCTGGGCCTGCTTGAGGTCAAGGTTGTCCTCGGTCTGGACGCCCCAGGGCAGCTCGGTCATCCACTCCAGGTAGGTCCGGGTCACCGCGGTTTCGCTGGAATCCGGATGCATGCGTTCCAGCTTCTTCAGGTTGCGCTCGATCTCGACCAGCGGCTCCTCGGGCACCTTCATCTTCGCCAGCTTGTCCCGGAACGCCGCGATCTCCTCGGCCAGTTCGGAGCCCTCGCCCAGTTCCTGCTGGATGGCCTTGAGCTGCTGGCGGAGGTAGTACTCCCGCTGGCTCTTGTCCATCTCCCCGCGGGCCTCCATGGTGATCTTCTGCTGGACCTCCAGCAGCTGGATCTCCCGCTGGAGCAGCTCGTTCACGCGCTTGAGCCGCAGGCCCGGATCGGCGATCTCCAGCACCTCCTGGGTCTGCTGGAGCTTGAGGTCCAGGTTGGAGGCCACCAGGTCGGCCAGGCGGCCGGGGTTGTCGAGGTTGCCCGCGATGACCAGCACCTCCTGGGGGAGGGTCTTGCCCAGGGCCACGGCCTTTTCCAGGGTCTGCTTGACGCTGCGCAGCAGGGCGTCCCGTTCCAGGTCGGGCGACTTCAGCTCCGGTTCGACCAGGGGTTCCACCCGGGCCTTGAAAAGGTTCTCGGTCTCGGTGAAGTACTCCACGCGGACCCGCTGGAGGCCCTGCACCAGGGCTCGAATGCGGCCGTCCGGAAGCTTCAGCACGCGCATGATCAGGGCCGCCGTGCCCACCTGGTAGAGGTCTTCGGGTCGGGGATTGTCGATCTCCGTCTGCTTCTGGGAAAGCAGCAGGATCATCCGGTTCTCCACCAGGGCCGTGTCCACGGCCCGGATGGACTTCTCCCGGCTGATGCTGAGGGGCAGGATCACGTAGGGGTAGACGACCACATCACGCAGGGGCAATACCGGCAGTTCTTCCGGCAGCTTGGGCGTTTCGTCGGGCGGGGGGGGCAGGAGGATGTCGTCAGCCACGGAATAACCTCGACTCCCAGGATAGCGCTACTTCCTGCGTGGCCTCGGGAGCGGAGCCTCCGCTTCGCCCGGGAACAGGGCCTGGGCCACGGGTTTGACGGGTCCGGGCCCCGGCGCAAGTGGCTGGTTCTTTGGGGGAGGATCCGACCCCACGGAGGCCTCCTTGTGCATGAGGCCCTCAAGGGCCTTCACGAAATCGGGCAGGTCCTTGAAATCGCGGTAGACGCTGGCAAAGCGTACATAGGCCACCTGGTCGAGGCCCTTCAACTCATCCATGATGAGTTCACCCAATTCCCGGCTGCGGATTTCGCGGTCGGGCCGCTCCATGAGGCGGGACTGGATGTCGCCCACCATCTCCTCGATGCGCGTCAGGGACACGGGCCGCTTCTGGCAGGCCAGCAGGAGCCCCTTCATGAGCTTCTGCCGGTCGAAAGGTTCGCGTCGGCCGTCCTTCTTGAGGATCACCAGGGGCACTTCCTCCACCCGCTCGTAGCTGGTGAAGCGGCGGGCACAGGACAGGCACTCCCGGCGGCGCCGGATGGAATCGCCCTCCCGGGACTCCCGGGAGTCCACCACCTTGTCCTCGAGGTGCCCGCAGAAGGGACAGCGCATGGATCTCCCGGGGCCTAGGCTTCCACCACGCGGGGGGCCAGCACCGCCTCGCAGGTGACGGAGTTGGCCACGAAGCAGTACTTGTGGGCTTTCTCGAACAGGTCCAGGACCTTGGCCATGCTGGTGCCGCGGGCCACGCGGATGACGGGGCGGAGGTGGACCTGGGTGATGCGGGTGACTTTGTCCACGGTGTCCAGCACGGCCTCGGCCTGGTCTTTGTAGTCCACCACCTCGACCTTGGCCTTGGCGCAGAGGGCCAGGAAGGTGAGCATGTGGCAGGTAGAGAGGGCGGAGCCCAGCAGGTCTTCGGGATTCCACCGGGCGGGATCCCCCGCGTATTCCGGGGCGCTGCTTACGGATAGCGGATGTTTGCCGGGGTTCGTGACGGTGCCGCTCCGGGAGTAGGTGGCGTCGAGGGTATTGCCGGTCCAGGAGAGGTGAAGGGGATAGCGGTGTGCCATGGGGGACTCCTTGGAAGGCCTGCGCCCAGGATGCCACAGCCCCGCGTGCTAGCCTGGGGCTTCATGCCCACGCCCGCCCGCATCCACGTCGCCCACGCCCTGCACGAAGTCTTCGGTGAAGGCGGTCGGGTGCCGGACATCTGGGACCGGGACCTGGGCGAGGATGCGCACCTGGCCCAGGCCCTGCTGGGTCTCTGCCTGCGCCGTTGGGGGCGCCTCCAGGCCTGGGTGAAACCCAAACTGAAGGACCCGGACCGGGGCGTGCCCCTGGGCACCCGGGTGGTGCTGGCCATGGGGCTGGCCCAGCTGGCCTGGCTGCCGGGCGTCAGCGACCACGCGGCCGTGAACGAATCCGTGGACCTGGCGGCGAACAGAGACCTGGGCTTCCTGCCCCACAAGGGGCTGGTGAACGCTCTGCTGCGCCGGGCAGCGAAGGACCGCCCCGCCCTGGCGGCCGAACTGGATGCCCTGCCCGCCGCCCTGGACCGCGGTCCCGCCGCCGACCGGGTTATCCTGGCCGCCCTGGGTCCCCACGGGGCCGAGGCGGAGGCCGAAGCCCTCTGGACGCGACTCCAGCAGCCGCCGCGCCCGGACTTCCGCCTGTTGAAGGGGGATCCGCCCGAAGGCCTGGCGCCGGAGGCGGAGCTCCCCGGCTGTCTGTGCCTCCTGGAAGGGGCCCCCTTTCCCCGGGCCTGGCTGGAATCGGCGGGAGGCATGGTGCAGGACCGCAGCTCCCAGGCCCTGCTGGCCTACCACTGGGACCGGCCCGTGGCGCGCATCCTGGATGCCTGCGCCGCCCCGGGCGGCAAGACCACCACCCTGGCCCTGCGCCACCCCGGAGCTGCCATCACGGCGCTGGAGGTGCACCCCAAGCGCGCCGCCCGCCTGCGCCAGACCCTGGAGCAGCGCGGCGTCGAGGCCCGGGTCATCCAGGCGGACGCGGCGGAATGGCTGGAGGGCAACGACGCCACCTTCGACCTCATCCTGCTGGACGCCCCCTGCAGCGGCAGCGGCACCCTGCAGAAGCATCCCGAGTGGCCCTGGCTCAAGCACGAGGACCAGTCCCGGCTCACGGGCCTCCAGCGCCGCCTGCTCGCGGCCGCCGCAGGCCGCCTGGCCCCCGGTGGTCTCATGATCTACGCCGTGTGTTCCTGGCTGCCGGAGGAGTGCGGTTCCCACCGGGAGTGGCTGGCGCAGGCGCGACCGGAATTGCGCCCGGCCGAGGTGTGGCCGGCGGCCATGGGCTCGGCCCAGGACGCCAACAAAGGCGCCACCGCCTTCTTCAGGCCCCATCCCCTGCGTTGGACGGGCGAGGGATTCCAGGGCTTTGCGGTTCGGCGGGGCTGATACGCGCTTCAGGTGGTGCAGGCCAGGGCGTGGGCGGCACCATAGAGGCTCAGGTCGTAGTCGTGGACGAGGTAGACGGGTGTCGCCCGGGTGAGCTGGTCCAGATGCCCGCGGTAGTTCCGCTCGAAGCGGGCCATGAACCGGCCGTTTGCGAGGATGACTTCGGTGTTCTTGGTGGCGATGCCGCCGGCGAGGAAGAGTCCGCCACTGGGGAGGAAGACGGCGCACAGCTCGGCGCAGACGCGGGCGTAGAGGTCCACGAACAGCTCCAAGGCCCGCCTGCAGGCTGGGTCGAGGGCGGCCTGGGCGGAAATGGCGGCGGGCTGGTCCGTATCGGGAAGGGACAGGATGGCGGTGGCAGCCGGGGTCCAGGGCACCCGCCGGGAGTCGAGCAGGAAGCGGAAGATCACCGTGAGCCCGTGACCGGATACCGCCATCTCGGCCCCGGGCGGGCCCGGCAGGCCCTTTTGAAGGTGTCGCCAGAGGGCCAATGAATCCTCGTCGAACACGGGCAGACCGATGTGCCCGCCCTCGCTGGGGAAGGCTCGGGGACCTTGGGGGCCCCGCACCACGAAGCCCACGCCCAGTCCCGTGCCGGCCCCGATCACCAGGGCCAGGCCCTTGGGATTCACCGCCGGCAGGCTGCCATCGCCGTGGGGCACGGGTGTTACCGGGCCGGGGTCGCCCAGGTCGAGCTGGAGAACGCCGCAGGACAGAGCGGTGAAATCATTGACCAGCTGGACCGGAAACCCCAGTTCCCGTTCCAGGGCGGCGCCGTCGATGTCCCAGGGGGCGTTGGTGAGGTGGATTCGGCGCTCCAGGACCGGACCCGCCCCCGCGAAGCAGGCCCGCCCTGGATGGGGAGAGGGCCCGGCGGCGAGGAATTGCTGGATCGGACCCAGCAGGGACCGCTCAGCCTGGGTGCTGAAGCGGGCCTTGCGCAGCAGACGGTACCCGGAGCCCTCCGGCGCCAGGAGGGCCAGGGTGAGGTTGGTGCCGCCCACATCGGCGGTGAGGACCGGACTGTCGATGTGGGCGGGCACCTGGGTCATTTAGAGATGACCCGCACCATCTCCAGCACCTTGCTCGAGTAGCCCCACTCATTGTCGTACCAGGACACCACCTTGATGAAACTGCCGTCCAGGGCCATGCCGGCCTCGGCATCGAAGACCGAGGTGCAGCTCTCGCCGCGGAAGTCCGTGGAGACGACCTTCTGGTCCGTGTAGGCAAGCACGCCCTTCATGGGGCCCTCGGAGGCGGCCTTCATGGCGGCGCAGATGGCCTCGTAGGTGGTGTCCGTGTTCAGTTCGACCGTGAGGTCCACCACGGAGACGTCGGAGGTGGGGACGCGGAAGGACATGCCCGTGAGCTTCTTGTTCAGCTCGGGGATGACCTTGCCCACGGCCTTGGCCGCGCCGGTGCTGCTGGGGATGATGTTCTCCAGGATGCCGCGCCCGCCCCGCCAGTCCTTGTTGCTGGGCCCGTCGACGGTCTTCTGGGTCGCGGTGGCGGCATGCACCGTGGTCATCAGGCCGCGCTTGATGCCGAAGGTGTCGTGGAGCACCTTGGCCACGGGGGCCAGGCAGTTGGTGGTGCAGGAGGCGTTCGAGATGATGGCCTGCCCCGCGTAGGTCTTGTCGTTCACGCCGAAGACGAACATGGGGGTGTCGTCCTTGCTGGGGGCGGACAAGATGACCTTCTTGGCGCCGGCGGCCAGGTGCTTCTCGGCGGTTTCCTTGGTGAGGAAGAGGCCGGTGGATTCGATCACGACGTCCGCGCCCACCTCTCCCCACTTGAGCTCGGAGGGGTCCTTGACCGCCGTCAGGCGGATCCGCTTGCCATTGACCACGAGGGTATTGCCGTCCACGGTGACGGTGCCCTTGAAGCGGCCGTGGACCGAGTCGTACTGCAGCATGTAGGCCAGGTAGTCAGGCTCCAGCAGGTCGTTGATGCCCACGACCTCGATGTCCGGGAAATTCTGCACCGCGGCGCGGAACACCATCCGTCCGATGCGTCCGAAGCCGTTGATGCCTACTTTGATTGCCATGGGGGTTCTCCTGAGTAGAAAGGGCCGTCATCCAGGAACGCCAGCCGGGCAGACGCTGGAGGCACGTAAGCGAAGCCTGATGGGCCAGATCCATGATGGCGTGTCGGGGGCCCGACTCCAAGGGCCATTGACACCAATCGCGAATCAACGGCGACCAAAACATTTGATCATAACTTTTAAAATATACGAGAGCCGGGTCAGGGAAGATTCGCGGGGTTGTAGGGTGCTGGCGGAGTACCCGGTTCGGCCACCACGAGCCCAGCGGAGCGGCGCAGGGCAATGGAGGGATGCGCGAGCAGGTCCCCCGGGAAGGTCCGGGGCCCGAGGGGCACACCCGGCAGGGTCCAGGGCAGGTGGGACCAGGGCTGGTGGGCCGTGCCGGCGGGATCGCCGTGGATGCCTTCCGCCCAGCCGGTCCTGAAGCTCACCCCCACCTGGGCTACCTGCTCCACCATCCACTGCAGGGCCCCATCCGACAGGCCACTTTCGCGATTCGCCGTAGGATAGCCGCCGCCCACGTCGCCATGGGCCCCCGGAAACAGCATCTGGAGGATTCTGTCCGCGGGGTCCCAGAGGGTGGGCGCGAAGTCGTTGCGCTGTTCATCGAGGGCCACGGCGTGAAAGCCCCTCTGGACCTTGGCGCTCAGCTGGGTGTCGGCGAATTTGAAGGCGTCCACACGCCGTCCCCCCGCTCCGTAGTCCGGGAAGCCCAGGGCGCCCACCGTGTCCCAGACTCCTACCGCAGCGATGTGATCCACGGGAACCAGGTCCGTAGCCCGGAGGGAACCGCAGGACAGGAAGGCCGGGAGGTCCGCCACGATCTCGCCGAGGTGGGCGAGGCTGAAGGGCGCGGAAAGGCTCGCCTGCCGATAGCGGTACCAGGCCTGGGCCCCGCACCGGTAGGCCTGCTCAGCGGGGACGGCATGCTCGGGGTCCAGCAGACCCTGGGAGGCGATCAGGCCAGCCAGGGCGCGGGCCGTGTAGGCGCCGCGGCTGAATCCCAGGATGACAATGGCGGCGCCGGGCGTGTAGTTGCGCGAGATAAAGGTGTAGCCCCGCACGATGCGCGAAATGACACCCGCGCCAAAAGCCCCTCCCAAGAGCTTGATGATGGGGTTGCGGGAATCGCCCACGCCGTGGAGGTACTTGGCGATCTGCGCGGTCGTGCCCGCTTCCGTCAGTTCCTTCTCTTGCTCGTCGGCCAACAACAGGGAGTCCGGCGACAGGACCCCGTCGAGGCCCGTGAACAGCCTGTAGACGTTGGTGGGATCCGCCTCCTGGTCCCGGTCTTCATCCTCGTAAGGGTTGTTCCAGGTCCCGTCGGCACAGAACACGATCCTTTTTGCCATGCCCACCTCCTTGAGCGGTGGCGATCTGCCAAGAAGGTTCCCCTACTTGGTCGCCTCCTGGGCCCGCATCTGCTCGGCGATGGCCCTGAAGTCGTAGGTCGGGTAGAACTCCGTGCGGTAGCCACCCCAGGCGGTGTTCTCGACGGCACGGTTCACCTCCCGCAGCCGTTCCGCCGGCACGCGCAGGGTCACCACCTGGCCGATGCCCATCATCACGTACCAGGACACGACTTCCACGCCCGGCGGAGGGAAGGCCTGGAAGAACCCCTGCGCCTTCAGCTGCTCGTTGATCTTTCCCAGGGGCCTCGACTGGTCATGCTTCAGGAAAATGGTCAGCAGGAAGGTGCCATCGCCCAGGGGCGCGGGACCGGGTGTTCCTCCCGCTTCTGTTGGGGCTCCCGCCGGCGCTCCGGCCGTGAGTGCCAAGGCCAGGCCCACTCCCGCGATCCCCCTGCCGGTGAAGTGCATCAGTGCCTCCCTGGTGGCGATGGTCGGGGTCCCCCGAACCGCATTCCTTTCTGAATGAAAAATTTGCTAATGAAAAAGTTTGACCAGCTTGGACCATTGCGAGCGAAGGGCCCAGGCCAGGTGGGCGGCCCTGCCGCCTCGGCGCCGCTCCTGCTGCCGGCGTTCCACCGGGTAGACGAGCTGCTGTTGCCTCCGCTCCGATCTCCGCTTCTCCTCCTGGTGGATGGAATGAACGACCAGGGCAAAAAAGGCGAGGACCACGAGAATGATGAGGTTGTTGATCAGCACGGGGCCCACCTAACAAAATGCGTCGATCGAGCTTGAGCAGGGTGGAACACGGGTCTATCCGGGCGGGAGTTGGGGGCCCAGGGTATCAGGTCGCGCCTGGGGCCGTTCCTGGTTCCTCTGGGGCCTGGTTCATGGGTGCAGGCTTCGCCCCAGCTCGAACTGCACGGCCCCCAGCAGGGCCACGGGGGTGGTGACAGCCCGCAGAAAGCTGCGGCCCAGGCTGACCGGCTGCCACCCGGCGGCGCTCAGGGCGGCAAACTCCCCGTCGGTGATCCCCCCCTCGGGGCCGCTGGTGAAGGCCAGGGTATCAACAACCAGGGCAGGATTTGCCGTGGCCGTGATGAGTTCGTAGGCCACCCACTTCTGGGGAGCCTTCCAGGTGAGCAGGGCCGCGAAAGGCATGGGTGGCCGCAGCTCGGGCAGCTTGGCCCGGTGGCTCTGCTCGCTGGCGGACTGGATGATCCGCGCCCACCGTTCCATGCGAGCCCGGGTCCGGCCGGCATCGAACTCACTGCGGTCATAGACCACTGGCTGGATGAGCGTGGCCCCCAGTTCCACCAGGGGCGGCAGCCACTCGTCGAAAAGGCTGAGCTGGGCGGGGAGCGGAAGACAGGCCTGCAGCTGGATGGGGGGCTCGCGATCCTCGGACAGCGGAGCGACAAGCCGGGCGGTCGCTCGGCCCTGGTCGAGCGCGGCGAGATCCGCGGTCCAGGCCTGGTCTCCCAGCACCAGTTCCAGCGCCGCGCCGGGCTTCAGGCGAAGGGCCTTCAGGTGCCGGACGGCCTCGGGGCCAAGGGGGACCAGTTGGCCTTCCACGGCGGGCAGGGCATCCAGGAACAAGCGGGGCAGGCTCATGGGGACATGATGCGGGATTCGGGGGCCTCGAAGCGAGGCTGGATACAGTCCCGCAGGAAGGGTCGGCCCTGGGGGATCCTGGCCAGCTGGAGGGCCGGGTTCACCAAGGGGCCCAATTGGCATGGGTTATGAACGAAGGACCAGGGGCCCGGGCCCTGGAGTGGAAAGGAAACCCATGAATGCCAGCCGTTGTACCGTTGCCCTCTGTGGAACCCTCCTGGCCTGGGCCTCCCTTTTTGCCCAGACACCCCAGCCTGGAACCGGATCCAACCCGCCTGGGAGAATGCCCCTTGAGGGGAACCGACTCCAACACCCACCGAAGCAGACGGTCCAGGGGCTGCCCGGGGGAGCCCCAGCGCCCAGGGAGCCGGTCCGCCAGGACCCCCTGGGGGGGAACCTGAACCCGAGCGCCCGCAGGGCCCAAAGCCCAGGAGTGCTCACCAAGAAGGCACCGGTTTGGCTCCACTATGCCCAGAAAACGACGAGCCGTCGGATGATCAGGCAGAAGCACGATGCCAGGAACGTCAAATAGGAGCTCCAACCGGGGGAAGGAACAGCGTTCCGGTTCGGGTTCCGGGGATGTCTGCCAGGCGCCTCCCTAACCCAGATAAGCTGGTGGCACTGGAGGACCCTTGGTCGACGCCCTGCTCCAAGCCGCTCCCTGGTGGGCTTGGTCCGGATTCCACGCCTTCGTGTTCCTGATGCTGGCCCTGGATCTGGGCGTCTTCAACCGCCGCATCCACGCGCCGACGGCACAAGAGGCTGGCCTTTGGAGCGCCGTCTGGATCGGTCTGGCGCTCCTCTTCAATGGCCTCATCTTCCAGGCGGAGGGCCCCCAGAAGGGCCTGGAGTGGTTCACGGGCTATGTCCTGGAGAAGTCCCTCAGCGTGGACAACCTCTTCGTGTTCGTCCTCGTCTTCCAGAGCTTCAGGGTGGAACTGCGCCATCAGCACCGGATGCTCTTCTGGGGCGTGCTGGGCGCGCTGGTCATGCGGGCGGCGATGATCCTGGCCGGGACGGCCCTGCTGAACCGCTTCGAGTGGATGATGTATGTCTTCGGCGGCTTCCTCGTCTACACCGGCCTGAAGATGCTGCTGGTCAAGGAGGAGGCGGTCGATCCGACCCAGAACCCCATGGTCCGAGCCTTCCGTCGTTTTGTTCCCTTCGACGAAGCCGGGGGGCATGAACGGTTTTCCGTGGTGCGCGAGGGGCGGCGGCTCGCCACGCCCATGCTCCTGGTGCTCCTCACGGTCGAGATGTCGGACCTGATCTTTGCCGTGGATTCCATCCCCGCGGTGCTGGCCGTGACCCGCGATCCTTTCGTGGTCTACACCTCCAACATCTTTGCCATTCTGGGCCTGCGCAGCCTCTACTTCCTTCTGGCCAGGATGATGGACCGCTTCCATCGCCTGAAGACCGGGTTGGCCGTCGTGCTGGCCTTCGTCGGGGTGAAGATGTGCATCGCGCGGTGGATCCCCATTCCCGTGCAGTACAGCCTGTTGGTCATCACGGCGGTGCTGGCTGGCAGCGTCATCGCCAGCCTGGCCTGGCCCGCCGAGCAGGACGAGGAGCCCTGATGGAGGTCTGGCGCCATACCCTGGAAACGGCCCCGGTCTCCGGGCCTTTCGTGGTGACCCTCGGGACCTTCGACGGCGTCCATGCGGGCCACCGGGAGCTGCTGCGGATTGCCGCGGGCCGGGCCAAGGCGCTGGGACACCGGGCCGCGGTGGTGACCTTTGATCCCCATCCGACGCTGGTGGTGGCCCCCCAGCGCAAGCCGAAACTGCTCATGACCCTGGAGCAGCGGCTTGCGGCCTTCGAGGCCGAGGGCATGGACCTGGCCTGGGTGATCCCCTTCAGCCGGGCCTTTTCCGAACTGAGCCCCGAGGCCTTCCTGGATCGGATCCTGCACATCCTGGCGCCCGTGGAACTGCATGTGGGCCGGGCCTTCTGCTTCGGTCGGGACCGGAGCGGCACGGTGAAAACCCTGGAAGCCTGGGGGGAGGCACACAGGTGCCAGGTGCACACGCTGGCCCTGCGGGCACCGGACGGCGGACGCCTCTCCAGCACTCGGATCCGGGAGGCGCTGGACGGGGGCGATGCGGAGGCCGCGGCCGCCCTGCTGGGCCATCCCTACGCGTTGACCGGCGTGGTGGTGGAGGGGGATCGCCGGGGGCGCCACCTGGGCTTCCCCACGGCGAACCTGGCCTGGGAGCAGGAGCAGTTGCCGGCCTTCGGTGTCTACGTGACCGAGGCCGTGCTGCCCCATCATGGAGGCTCCCATCTCGGCATGACGAATGTGGGCGAGAAGCCCACCTTCGATGGTCGCCGGATCACGGTGGAGACGCACTTGCCAGGTTTCGGGGAGGACCTCTACGGCGCCCGCATGGAAGTGCGATTCCTCCACCGCCTCAGGGGTGAGGCCAGATTCGGTTCCGTGGACGAACTCAGGAACCAGATCGCGCAGGATGTGGCGCAGGGAACAGCCTGGTGGAACCTCCACCGGGCCGGAATCCCTGGAGAGTGATCGACCTCAGCTCGCAACGTCAATCCGCCAGCGGGCGAGGGGGCGCTCGGCGAGATCCCAGATCTGCACACCCAGGGGCAGGCGGCGCACACCGAGACGCTGCCGGATCGCTGACTTGGCGGCCTCCAGGCTGTCGGCCTCGATGGGGCCGTATTCCATGAAGTAGCCGCTGAACTTGTAACCGTAGGTTCGCGAAGAGGTCCGCATGGGGCTCCCGGTGTCCCGATGTCTTAATTTTCGTTTTTAATTCGTTCTTGTCAAGCCCTGGAGGCGAAAAACAATAAACGACGCCTCGGTGTCGCTTTCGTCCCTACCCCTCGTGGGGAGTGGCGGGCCAGGGGCCCTTGGCCACGTCCCCGCCAGAAGACGGCCTGCGACCGGGCGCCAGGATCACCTGGAGCGGCGGTCCCCGACGACCCTCGCGGGTACCCCGGCCACGATGGCCCAGTCAGCCACGTCCCTGGTGACGACTGCGCCCATGGCCACCACGGCGTGATCGCCGATGACCACTCCATCGGTGACGCCCGCGTTGGCCCCGATCCAGACGTCCCGGCCGATGCGGATGCCGCGGGACCGCACGGGCTGATCCTTGAGATCACGATCCGGTCCCAGACCATGGTCGAAGGCATAGAGGGCCGCGCCGCTGGCGATGCGGGTGCCGTCCCCGATCAGCAGGCCCTTGCGGCCCCCATCCAGCCTGGCACCGGCGTTGACGCTGACATCGTTCCCCAGGGTGATGGGGCCGTGCAGGAAGGCCTGGGCGGCGATGGCGCAACGGTCGCCGAGGGTCACGGCTCGTCCGGGCTCGCCGAAGATGGCCGCATCCGGGGCCACGAAGCAGTCCTGTCCGATGGCGACGGTCTCCTGGGCCACCAGGCGGGCCTGCACTTCCGATTGCCAGGCCTGGGCCCAGGCCCGGTGCCGGGCCTTGAGGCTGAAGTAGAGCCACGGCATCCAGGCCAGGCGCCGCTTGTGCTGGTCCCGCAGGGCTTCCGGAGCATGCATGCCCCTATCCTACGCGGTAACCTGGGGCATGCCCCACCTCGGCCCCCTGCCCACCTGGTCCTTTGCCCTCGGCGTGACGACCTCGCTGTTCTCGGTGCTCAACCCCATCAGCTCGGCGGCCATCTTCGCCAGCGCGACGGTGGGGATGGAGCGCGTGGCCCTGCGTCGCAGCGCGAGGAAGGCCTCGCTCACCGCCGGGGCCGCCATGCTTGGCTTTGCCCTGGTGGGCCAGTTCATGTTCAGCCTCTTCGGCTTCACGGCCCTGGCCATGCGCTTCGTGGGTGGGGTCCTGGTGCTCTACCGGGCCATCGGGATGCTCTACGGCGAAGACCCCCGCGAACGCAGCACCGAAAGCCAGAAGGCGGAGGCCAGCCGCAAGCTCCCCGAGGACTTCGCCATCATCCCCTTCGGCATCCCCCTGGTGGCGGGCCCCGGCACCATCTCCACGGTCATGGGCATGATTGTCGGTCTCGGCTGGCTGGAGTACGGCGTCGTGCTGGCGGCCATCCTCCTGAACACCTGGATCGTCTACCTCTTCCTCCGCAAGGCCCCGGCCGTGTTCTCGCGCCTGGGGGCCATCGGCACCAATGTGGTCAACAAGCTCATGGGCCTCATTCTCGCGGCGGTGGCCATGCAGTTCCTGATCAACGGTGTGAAGGAACTCTACGTCGAGATCCAGCGGATGCCGCCTTCCGCCGTCGTGTCGATGAAGTAGTCACTTCAGCGCGGCCTCGATGGCCGCCTTCAGCTCGGGGCTGTCCGGGGCCACCTTGCTGCCGAAGGCCTGGATCACCTGCCCGTCCTTGCCCACCAGGTACTTGTGGAAGTTCCAGGCGGGTTCGCCGAACTTGGCCGTGAGGAAGGTGTACACGGGGGCCTGCCCTGGGCCCTTCACGTCGAGCTTCTCGAAGAGGGGGAAGGTGACGCCGTAGTTCTTCTGGCAGAAGGTTTCGATCTGAGTGGCCGTGCCCGGCTCCTGGCCGCCGAACTGGTTGCAGGGGAAGCCCAGCACCACCAGGCCGCGGTCCTTCTGCTCGGCGTAGAGCTTCTGGAGCCCGGCGTACTGGGGCGTGAACCCGCATTCGCTGGCCACGTTGACGGCCAGCACCACCTTTCCCTTGTAGGTGGAGAGGGGCTGGGGCTTCCCTTCCAGGGTGTTCAGGGTGATGTCGTAGAGGGACATGGGGACCTTCCTTTCCGCGGCGGGCAGGGCGAGGGTGGCGAGGAGGGCGAGGGACAAAGCCTGAGGCATGGGGGCTCCGGGAACCAGTTGTTGGGTGCCGGCCGGCCGGCCGGCGTGCCAAAGCGGGCTTGGCGCCCCGCAGCGGCCGTTTCAATTCCGGCCCTTGGTCCAGACTCCCGCGCCTCGGGTGGTTGTCCGGATCCGGCATGTCAGCAGGGGGTCTGGCACCGGTCCGGGGGCAGTGCCTACCTGCGTAATTTCATCAGATCCATGACGATCACCAGGACCATCAGGGAGGCCAGCAGGAGGAAGCCGCCCGTGAGGATCTTTTCCTTGAGCTCGATGGTGAGGTCCCGGCGGCGCAGCTTCTCGAAGGTGAGCAGGGCCATGTGGCCCCCGTCGAGGGCCGGGATGGGGAGGGCATTGAGGAGTCCCAGCTGCAGACTTATGGCCCCGCACATGAACAGGAAGACGTCCCAGCCGGTCTTGGCGGCACGGCTGCCCTGCCGAATGATGCCGATGGGCCCGGACACCTCGGAGCTCTTGGCCTGGAAGCTGATGAGGCGCTTGAGGAATCCCAGCACCTGTCCGCTCATGCGCCAGGAGGTGGACACGGCGTAGCGCCCACCCACCAGGAAATCTGCAGGACGGTAGGGGCGCCGCTCTAGGGGCGTGGGTACCGGCATCGGGGAGAAGCCGAGGCGCCCCTTGCCCCCCTCGAGGCGGGGTACCAGCGGGAGCGCCAGGGGCCTCCCGTCGCGGAGGATCCGGAAGGGAATGGCCTCGCCTGGCCGGGCCTGGATATAGGCGATGGCGGCCTCGAATTCGGACCCCGGGAAGGTCAGGGTTCCAATGCCCTGGAGTTCATCTCCGATCCGCAGACCCCCCTGCTCGGCGGCGCTGCCGGGAAGGACTTCGATAATGGTCCAGGATTCCTGCACCTTGGTGACCCGGGACTGGTCAGCCCCCACGAAGGTGAACAGGATCAGGGTCGTGGCAAGGTTTGCCAGGATGCCACCGCTGTAGAAGAGCATTCGCCTGCGGTAGGGCTGTTGGAGGAAACCGTAGGGATCGTCGGCCCCGGGCTCCTCGGGGTTGAAGCCCGCCAGCTTGACATAGCCGCCCAGGGGCAGGATGCACAGGCGCACGTCGGTCTCCCGCCACTTGAACCCGAAGAGGCGGGATCCGAAGCCCAGGGAGAAGACCTCCACAGGCATGCCCATGTACTTCGCCGCCAGGAAGTGACCCCCCTCGTGCAGGAAGACCAGGCCGCCGAGCATCAGCACGGGTCCCCAGAACCCCGCGCTGGGCCATTTCATGGACACGATGGAGACGAAGGCAATGGAAAGGACGAGGGGCAGGCGCTTCATGGACATCCAGATTGATCAGGCCCGGGCTTGGACCCACCCTTCAGCATGACGCCTCGCGGCCTGGTCCGCATCCAGCACTTGGGCGAGAGACCCCAGCCTCGAGGCCGGAATCCTGGACAGGACCTCCTGATTGCAGGCCTGGATGTCCCAGAACCCCAGGCGGCCTTGGAGAAAAGCGGCCACAGCCACTTCATTGGCGGCATTCAGCAGGGCCGGGGCCGTGCCACCTTCCCTCAGGGCCTGGAAAGCCAGGGCCAGGCAGGGGAAGCGCTCCAAATCAGGGGACTCAAAAGTCCACTGACGAGGTGTATCCCAGGGATAGGGGGCCACGGGACCCGGCTGTTTGTCGGGATAGAGCAGGCAGTACTGGATGGGCAGCTTCATGTCATTGGCGCAGACCTGGAGCTGGTAGCTGCCGTCGTGGAAGCCCACCATGGCGTGCACCTGACTCTGGGGATGGACCGTCACGGCCACCTGGTCCGGGGTAAGGCCGAAGAGCACGGAGGCCTCGATGACCTCCAGCCCCTTGTTCATGAGGGTGGCGCTGTCGATGGTGATCTTGGGACCCATCTTCCAAGTGGGGTGGTTCAGGGCCTCGTCGATGGTGGCGGCCTGGATGCGCGCCAGGGGCCAGTCCCGGAAGGGCCCGCCGCTGGCCGTGATGCGGACCTCGCGGATGGTGGCCGGGTCCCGGTCCGCCAGCAGCTGGTGCAGGGCCGCGTGCTCGCTGTCCACGGGCAGCAGTTCGCCCCCCCCGGCCAGGGCGGCCTCGTGCATGAGGGCCCCGCCCACCACGAGGGACTCCTTGTTGGCCACGCAGACCCGTCGCCCGGCCCGGAGGGCGGCTTCGGTGCTGGCCAAGCCCGCGCTGCCCACGATGGCGGCGACCACCGTATCGGCGTCGGGATGTAGGGCGCAGGCCCGCAGCCCTTCCTCGCCCCAATGCAGCTGCGGCAGGTAGGAGAGGCTGGAACGGAGCCAGTCTGCGTCTTCCCTGGATCCCACGGACACGCAGCGGGGCCGGTAGGCCTCGCACTGGGCCCTCAGGAGATCCCGGTTGCGCCCGGCCGCCAGGGCCCGCACGGAGAGCAGGTCCGGGTGGGCCCTCACCACCTCCAGAGTCGAGGTGCCGATGCTCCCGGTGGAGCCGAGGATGGCGAGGGATCTCAACTAGTTGAACCCTTTGACGAAGTGAAGGTAGGCGTAGAACACCGGTGCCGCGAAGACCAGGCTGTCCACCCGGTCCAGCATGCCGCCATGACCCGGGATGGAGACCCCCTGGACGTTGGAATCCTTCACGCCTGCGCTGCGCTTCCAGGTGCTCTCCACGAGGTCGCCGAGTTGGCCCACGACCCCGAGAAGGAGGCCCAGGGCGACGGCATCCACGACCGTCCATTCCCGGCACACCGTGGCCACCATCAGGAAAGCCCCCAGCAGGTTGCCCCCCAGGTTCCCGGCCACGCCTTCCCAGCTCTTCTTGGGGCTGACGCGGGGCGCGAGCTTGTGCTTGCCGAAGAAGGTGCCCACGAAGTAGGCGGCGCTGTCCCCGAACCAGGTGATGATGAAGAGGGCAAGGATGACGCGGCTGCCAGTCTTGGGCAGGGTGCCCTGGAGCATGAAGAGCTTCTGCTGGAACCCCAGGCCGAAGCCCATGTAGAGGGCCCCGAGCCAGGTGATGGCTTGGCTTGGCAGGGCCTCCTCCAGGTTCGTGTCGAAGAACAGGGCCCCGAAATGAACGAAGAGGAACCCCCCAGTGAACACCAGCCACAGCGGGAGGGGGTCCTGGTTCCCGGTGGCGAGGTGGAAGTGGGCGAGGATTCCCCAGGCCACCAGGACGCCGGACAGGAGCGAGGGGTTGAAGCCGCGTGCCCGGCCCATGAGGGTCATCTCGTGCACGCCCATGACCACCGCCAGGCTGAGGATCGCCAGAAGGGTCCAGGGGGCCCAGGGCCGATCGCCGAACCAGAGGAGGCTGAGGAAGAAGAGGCCGAATACCAGTGCCGAGGTGATGCGCACGGTCAGGTTCCGGGTATCCGCCTTGGGCGTGGTGCGTTCCATCAGATCCCCCCGAACCGTCGTTCACGCTGGGTGTAGTCCTCCAGCGCCTCCAGCAGGTCCGCAGGGCTGAAATCCGGCCAGAGGAGGTCGGTCATGTAGAGTTCGGCGTAGGCCGATTGCCAGAGCAGGAAATTGGAGATGCGATGCTCTCCGCTGGTGCGGATGAGCAGGTCCACATCGGGCACCCCGGCGGTCCACAGGCGGGCCCCCAGGGCGGCCTCGTCGACCTCCTCGGGACGGAGGCCGTCCGCGACGCAGCGCCGGGCGGCCTGGGCCAGTTCCAGCCTCGATCCGTAATTCACCGCGAGATGGAAGGTCATGCCCTGGTGCTGGGCCGTGGCGCGCTCCAGGGCCCGGATATCGGCCTGTACGCCGGCAGGCATGCCCTCGACCGCCCCCAGATGGTGGAAGCGGATGTCCTTCTTGGCGAGCTGGTGGACGAACATGCGCAGGTACATGCGGAGGAGGGCCATGAGGGCACCCACCTCAAGGGCAGGCCGCTTCCAGTTCTCCGTGGAGAAGGCATAGAGGCTCAGATGCCGGATTCCCGCATCCGAGGCCGCCTCCAGGATGCGCTCCACCGCCAGGACACCGGCCTTGTGGCCCTTGATGCGGGGCCAACCTCGCTGGGAGGCCCACCGGCCATTGCCGTCCATGATGATGGCGACATGGGTCGGGGCGGTCATCGCGGGCACCGGAGGTCGGGGAAACCAGGCCGACCGGCGTGGCTGGCCTCAGGCAGGCCCGGAGGGCATGCCGAGATGATGATGGCGACATGGGTCGGGGCGGTCATTGCGGGCACCGGAGGTCGGGGAAACCAGGCCGACCGGCGTGGCTGGCCTCGCGCAGGCCCGGAGGGCATGCCGAGATGATGATGGCGACATGGGTCGGGGCGGTCATCGTAGGCCTAGTTTCCGGTCCAGCGAGCCTCATCCACGGGACCGGCCTCGCGCATGCCTGAGGGGCACACCGGGATGAGAATGGCCACGTGGGTCGGGACGGTCATCGCGCCGAAAACCTCTGAAGCGTGAAAAAGGTCATGCTAACACGCCACCTGCCGTTGAGATCGAGAAGCGGCTCCTGTCACGGCCACGTGGTAGGCTGGTCATCCCCATTTTCCTGGCGAACCCATGGTTCAATTCAACACCCGTGCCAATGAGATCCTGCTCAAGCTGGTCTATTACGGGCCGGGCTTATCGGGGAAGACCACCAATCTGCAGTCCCTGCATGCCATGTGCTCTGACACACAGCGGGGCGAGATGTTCTCGGTGAACACGCAGGAGGACCGGACCCTCTTCTTCGACCTGCTGCCCATCAACCTGGGCTACATCTATGGCAACGCCATCCATCTGCAGATCTACACCGTGCCAGGCCAGGTCCAGTACGACGCCAGCCGCAGGGTGGTGCTGGGCGGTGCCGACGGCGTGGTCTTCGTGGCGGATTCCAGCGAATCGAAGATGCAGGACAACGTGGATTCCCTCTCGAACCTGTACCACAACCTCAATGCAAACCGACTCAACATCAAGCAGATCCCCTTCGTCATCCAATACAACAAGCGCGACCTCCCGGACGCCATGGCCGTAGGCGTCATGAACCGGCGGCTCAATTTCCGCAGCGTCCCCTATTTCGAGTCCGTGGCCAACCGGGGCACGGGCGTCATGGACACCTTCCTGTCCATCACCCGAGAAACCGTCAGTTACACCTTCAAGAAGTACCACCTGGATAAGAAGATCAAGGACTTCGACGAGATGCTGAACCTCATCGAGTCCAACGTGCGCACCACCATGCGGGAACTGCCTCCCCCCCAAGAAGCGGGAAAGCCGGCGGCCGAGGAGGCAACCATCCTCCGCCACAGCAACGTGAGCGTGACCGACCTGGTGCCCGGGAAGGTTGCAGATGCCCAGGAGCTGCTGGAGGATGCCCTCAAATCCAACATGGAGACGGCCCGACTCTACTCGGAGCTGAAGCAGGCCAAGGACTCGCTGGAAAAGAAGAACGAGGAGATGAGCCAGCTCTACTCGCAGCTGGATCGGGCCAACAAGGACAACCTCAAGACCCGGAAATACCTGGAAGGCCTGGTCCAGAACATCGGCGAGGCGGTCATTTCCTATTCACCTGAGGGGAAGATCCTCACCTGGAACATGGCCGCCGAGCGCATCTTCGGGTACTCCCGCCCCGAAATCGTGGGGCGGAGCATGTCCCAGCTGGTTCCTGACAACCTCATCGGCGAGCTGGAGCAGGTGGCCCTGCAGGTCGGGCGGGGCCAGGTGATCCAGGACATGGCCACCACCCGTCTGCGCAAGGGGGGGGTCGCGTTTCCGGCCACCATCACCTATGCACCCGTCTGTGGGAGCGACGATCGGGTGCTGGCCTATTCGGCCCTGGTACGCGACACCACGGAAAAGCAGGAGCTCCAGGAGCGCCTGATCTACTCCCAGAAGCGCGAAGCCCTGGGTCGCCTGGTGCCCCCCCTCTTTCACGAGGTTTCGAACCGTCTGACGCCGGTTCTCCTGGAATCCCGGATGATCGCGGAATCCGCCATGGAGCCCTACCAGGCGGAGCAGGCGGGGCGTCTGGTGAAGGCTGTGGAAGCCATCCAGGGGCTGCTCCTCCCGCTCCAGACGATCATGTATCCGCCCAGCCCCAAGCTGCTCCCTACGCAGCTGAATGGATTGCTGCAACAGGCCATGTCCCAGGTGGAGGCCAAGGCCCAGCAGCTGGGGGTCACGGTGGAATTGAACCTGGACCCGGCCCTGCCCGAAACGGCCCTGGATGCCGGGCTCATGGTCCAGGCGCTCACCCACCTGCTCCAGAACGGCCTCCAGGCCATGGCCCTCAGTCCGATGAAGCGGCTCCGGGTGGCCACCCGGATGGCTGGCGACAACCTGCAGGTGGCCATCCAGGACACGGGGCCAGCCCTGGATGATGGGAGTCAGGCCGATCTGTTCGACCTGGCCACCGCGACCACCACCGAGGCCCTCGGACTTCCCATTGCCGAGGTCATCGTCCGGCAGCACGGCGGTCGGCTAAGTACGCGCAGCCAGGAGGGGGTGGGAAACGCCGTCCTGCTGGAACTCCCCTGCCAGGTGGCGCCCGCCCTTCCTGCCCAGGTCTCGACCCCGGTGGGTCTGAAGGGAGCCCGGGCCCTGGTGGTGGACGACGAGACCTTTTTGCTGGAATGTCTCGTAGATGCCCTGGGTGCCTGGGGTGTGGAGGTCACCTCCAGCTCCCGAGGGGAGGAAGCCATCCAGAAATTGGGTGAGGGCACCTTCGACCTGGTTGTCTGCGACATCCGGATGCCGGGCCTGTCGGGCGTGGACCTGTTCGACTGGCTGAAGACCCAGCAGCCGTCCATGACCCGGAGGATCCTCTACACCACCGGGGACACCTTCGACACAAAGACCCGGGAATTCCTGGAGTCGAGCCAGGTCCCCTACCTGGGCAAGCCCTTCGATCTGAAGCAGCTCAAGCAGAGTCTCGAGCGCCTGCTGGAGACCCCGGTCCAGGCATGAGCCTGTCCCCTGCGTCATAATGGGGCTTCCACCGCACGCTCATCATGGAGGCTTGAATGCAGCGAAGTTGGGTCATGACCATCCTGGTGGGCTCAGCCCTTCTGGCCCAGACACCGCCGCCGGTACCGGTCCCTGTGCCCGTGCAGACCCCTGCGCCCGAAACCAAGCCGGCCATGGCGCCCGCCGAGGCCCCGGTTCCGCCGAGGACAGCGGTGACGGGAACCCCCCCGGCCACGGAACCGGAGGCCAAGGCCTTTGACCAGCTCCGCCCCACCAAGCGGAAACTGGCCTACACCCTCTACCGGGCGGCTCTTTCCGCCCATGAGCTGGGCTACTACCGCAGTCATCCCAGGGTCATGGAGGTCCGCGACGCGCTGGAGGCCCTGGTGCAGGCCCGGCTGGACATTCCCGAGAAGGCCTCGGCGGCCCTTCCGGCCGCGGAAGCCTACCTGGCCAGGCTCCGCGCGAACCATGGGCTCTATGACGCCGAGGGGAAGAAACTGCTCTTTGAGGGCACCTGGAAGGAGCTTCAGACGGCGGCACGGGCTGCCGCCAAGACGGGCCCCAAGGGCCTGGAGCCAAGGCTCCTGAAGCTCAAGGGCCTGCTCTTCGACCCCAAGGTGGACGCCATGGCCCCCTCCTGGGCGGAGCCGGAGGCCCCCAAGGGAAGGCGGGCCAAGGTCCCCAAGGGGCCCAAGGAACCCGTGGGATTCGCCACCCAGAAGGCCATCACGGCCCTTTGGGTGAAGCGGGCCCAGGCCTGGATCGAGAACACGCCCCAGGAGGTGGAGATCAAGGGTGCGAAGAAGCTCCGCCGCCTGCCCAATCCCATGCAGACCAAGGCCCTGGACGACCTGGTTACCTGGTTGGCCAAGGATGACCTTGACCTGCTGCGTGACCCGGGCTTCGGCTGGCTGGACCTGCGCCGCCTCGGGGCGGTGCCCGGGGCCGCCCTGCTCTCCCGGGCGGCCGACATCGCCGCCTCCAGGCCCCCGGAGGGCCCGCTGGGAAGCCTGGTCCTGCTGCCCATCCTCGAGCCGGTGCTGGGCGAGAGCAAATTCGGCAAGGACGGGGAGAAGCGGAAGGTCCTGGTGGAGGTAAAGCAGGCCGCCCCTGCCGCGAACCTCGGGGAACAGGCCCTGGCCATTGAAAAGCTGGGACGGAGCCGGGAGTTCGACGCCAAATAGGGCTTCCTACCCGCGAAGCACGGGGCGCGGCTGCGCCCCGTCCTCCTATTCCTCGCCCTTGCGCTGCTTCCCTTCCGGATCGAACTGGTAGCCGACGCTCCGGATGGTGTGGACCCAGCGAGGATGGTGTGGATCGTCCTCCATCACCCGCCGGATGCGGACGATGAAGTTGTCCACGGTCCGGCTGGTGGGGTAGGCGTCCTCGCCCCAGACCTTGTCCAGGATGTCCGTGCGGCTCACCACCTGACCGGGCCGCTCCATCAGCAGCTTGAGGATCATGGATTCCTTCACGCCGAGCTGGAAGGGCCCCGAGGGGCCTTCGCCGCAGAAGTTGTCGAAGTCCACCCAGTGGGAGCCGTAGGGTTGCCGGCTCCCGAGCTCGCGGCTCTTGTACCAGGATTCGCGCCGCAGGATGGCCCGGACCCGCAAGAGCAGCTCGCGCACCTGGAAGGGTTTGCCCAGGTAGTCATCGGCGCCCGTCTCGAAGCCGTGGACCCGGTCGTCGTCCGTGTTCTTGGCGGTGAGGAAGAGGATCGGCGTGAAGTTCTTGGCCTCGCGGACCTTCCCGCAGATGGTGAAGCCGTCCATGCCCGGCAGCATCACGTCCAGGATCACCAGATCGTAGGTCTCCGTCAGGATCTGCCTCAGGGCCTGGTCCCCCCGGGAGATCCAGGTGCAGGCGAGCCCCTCCATCTCCAGGTTGAGCTTGATGCCTTCGGCCAGACTGAGCTCGTCTTCCACCAGCAGGATCTTGGGCTCGGGCATCGGGGACTCCGGAGATCTGTCGATCCTACTAGAATGGACCCTCCGGAGCGCCCATGGACGTGTATCTCAGCATCGTGATTCCCATCTACAACGAGGAGGAGAACATCGCCACGCTGTGGGAACGCCTTTCCCGGGTGATGGCCGAGCACTTCTCGGACCCGGCCAAGCCCTGGGAGGTCATCTTCACCGATGACGGCAGCCGGGACCGGAGCCTGGCCATGCTGCTCGACATTGCCAGGGCCGAACCGCGCGTGAAGGTGGTGGAGTTCAACCGGAACTATGGCCAGCACAGCGCCATTTTCGGGGCCTTTGCCGAGGTGCAGGGACAGATCATCGTGACCCTCGACGCGGACCTCCAGAACCCCCCCGAGGAGATCCCCAAGCTCGTGGCCAAGGTCGAGGAGGGCTACGATGCGGTGGGCGGCTGGCGCCAGGGCCGCCAGGACAACGACAGTTTCTTCCGGACCATGCCCAGCAAGATCGTCAACGCCGTCACCCGCCGGACCACCGGCGTGAAGCTCCACGATTATGGCTGCATGCTGCGGGCCTACGGTCGCGATGTGGTGAACGCCATGCTGCTCTGCAAGGAGCGGTCGAGCTTCATCCCGGCCCTGGCCAACAGCTTTGCCAAGCGCATCACCGAGGTGCCCGTGGCCCACGCCGAGCGGGCCGCCGGGGAAAGCAAGTACGGCCTCTGGAAGCTCATCAACCTCCAGTTCGACCTGCTCACCAGCTTCAGCCTGCTGCCCCTGCAGATGCTCAGCGTGTTCGGCGTGGTCACCGCCGGGGTCGGCTTCCTGCTCTTCCTCGGCCTGGTGGTCTACCGGTTCCTGCACCCCGAGGGCACGGCCCAGGGCGTGTTCACCCTCTTCGCCATCCTCTTCTTCTTTGTGGGCTGTCAGTTCATCGCCTTCGGCCTGCTGGGCGAGTACATCGGCCGCATCTACCAGGAAGTGCGGGACCGGCCGAGGTACATGGTGAAGAAGGTCCATCAGGAGAAATAGCGCCTGTGCCCTGGGATCCCGCCCAATACCTCCGGTTTGGCGATGAGCGCCTGAGGCCCGCCCTGGACCTGCTGGCGCGGGTCCCCCTCGAGGAGGCCACGGACATCGTGGACCTCGGATGCGGGCCAGGCCACATCACGAGCATCCTGAAATCCCGCTGGCCCACGGCCCGGGTGACAGGGGTGGACCACTCCCGCGAGATGCTCAAACGGGCGGCCGCCGACGCCCCGGACCTCCAGTGGCGGCAGGCGGATTTGGCGGAATGGCGGGCGGACCACCCGGTCGACCTGATCTACGCGAACGCTTCCCTGCACTGGCTGGACGATCATCGGAGCCTGTTCCCCCGCCTGATGGCCAGCCTGAAGCCGGGAGGATGGCTGGCGGTCCAGATGCCCTGCAATTTCGACCGGCCCTCCCACCAGGCCGCCTTCGAGGCCGCCGAGGAGGAATCCTGGCGGGCCCGGCTCGCCCCTCTGCTGCGCCGGCGGCCGGTGGCCGAGCCCGAGGAGTACCTCCGGTGGCTCTCTCCCGGTGCGCAGCGCCTGGACCTCTGGCAAACGGACTACCTCCACCTGCTCGAGGGGCCGGACCCCGTGGCCGCTTGGACCCAAGGGAGCCTGCTCGTGCCCCTGCTGCAGGCGCTCGCGCAGGAGGAAAAGGAAGCCTTCCTGGAGGCCTACCGCAGTCGGCTCCGGAAGGCCTATCCCCCCGATGAGGCAGGGCGCACCCCCTTCTGGTTCAGGAGGTTCTTCCTGGTGGCCCAGGCCGGATAGGGACCCCTCAGCCCTCCTCGGCCTCCCCGGTCCAACCCTCGCCGTCCTCCTCCTGGGGCCTCTCCGGGACGCGGTAGCTTTCGCTGGACCAGGCACCCAGGTCCCGGGTCTGGCAGCGCGCCGAGCAGAAGGGCCGGTAGGCGTTGCCCTCCCAGGTGGTGGGGGTGCGGCAGACGGGACAGGGGCGAAGGGTCATGGCAGTCAGCATATCCAGATTGGCAATAGCTTCAACATTGAAGAAAATATGAGTCAAATTTTGAAGATCATGTTGACAATGATTCCATACGCTTTATCCTCATAGGTCCAGGGTGGGGCCAACCTCGACCTGGACCCTAGGAGGAATGACATGGGCAAGATCATCGGCATTGACCTCGGCACCACCAACAGCTGTGTGGCCGTTATGGAAGGCGGACAACCCAAGGTGATCCCGAATCCCGAGGGGGCGAACACCACGCCTTCGGTGGTGGGCTTCAATCCCAAGACCAGCGAGCGCCTCGTGGGCGTCGCGGCCAAGCGCCAGGCCGTGGCCCAGCCGAAGATCACCATCTACTCCATCAAGCGCTTCATGGGTCTGCCTTTTGCCGATTCGGAAAGGGAACAAAAACTCGTGCCCTACACCGTGGAGCGGGCCGACAAGGGGGGCTGCGTCGTGGATGTGCTGGGCAAGAAGCTCAGCCCCGAGGAGATCAGCGCAGCCGTCATCACCAAGATGAAGGAGGCCGCCGAGGCCTACCTGGGTGAGAAGGTCACGGAGGCCGTCATCACCGTGCCCGCCTACTTCAACGATGCCCAGCGCCAGGCCACCAAGGACGCCGGTGCCATCGCGGGGCTGGAGGTCAAGCGCATCGTGAACGAGCCCACGGCGGCGGCCTTGGCCTACGGTCTGGACAAGAAGAAGGACGGCACCATCGCGGTGTTCGACTTCGGCGGTGGCACCTTCGACATCAGCATCCTCGAGGTCTCCGAAGGCGTGGTCGAAGTGAAGTCCACCAATGGCGATACGCACTTGGGCGGCGACAACATCGACCAGGCCATCATTGACTGGCTGGCTGAGGAGTTCCAGAAGTCAGAGGGAATTGACCTCCGCAAGCAGGCCGACGCCATGCAGCGGCTCAAGGAGGCTGCCGAGAAGGCCAAGATCGAACTGTCCAGCACCACGCAGACGGAAATCAGCCTGCCTTACATCACGGCTGACGCGAGCGGTCCCAAGCACGTGAATCAGCACCTCAGCCGAGCGAAATTCGAGGCGATGATCGAACCGGTGCTCCAGAAGCTCAAAGGGCCCTGCGAGAACGCGGTGAAGGATGCCAAGCTGGCCCACCACGAGATCGACGAAGTGGTGATGGTGGGCGGGTCCACGCGCATCCCCAAGGTGCTGGAGATGGTGAAGCAGATCTTCGGCAAGGAGCCCAACCACAGCGTGAACCCGGATGAAGTCGTGGCCGTGGGTGCGGCGGTGCAGGCCGGCGTGCTGGCCGGGGACGTCAAGGGCGTCCTGCTGCTCGACGTAACCCCGCTTTCCCTGGGGATCAATGCCAATGGCGGCCAGATGAGCGTGATCATCCCCCGCAACACCACCATTCCCACCAAGCGCAGCGAGATCTACACCACCGCGGTGGACAACCAGCCCGGCGTGGACATCGAGGTGTTCCAGGGCGAGCGTCCCGTGGTCGAAGGCAACAAACTGCTCGGCCAGTTCCACCTCGGCAACATCGCTCCGGCCCCCCGCGGCATGCCCCAGATTGAGGTTGTCTTTGACATCGACGCCAACGGCATCGTGCACGTCACGGCGAAGGACAAGGGCACCGGCAAGGACGCCAGCATCACGCTGACGGGTAGCACGGGCCTCTCCAAGGAGGAGATCGACGCCAAGGTCAAGGACGCCGAGGCCCACAAGGCCGATGACGAGGCGCGCAAGGCCCTGCTGGAGGAAAAGAACCACCTTGACCAGATGGTCTACCAGGTGGAGAAGCTCCTGAAGGAAAACGGCGAGAAGCTGCCCGAGGGCGACAAGAAGGAGGCCGAGGAGGCCCTGGTCGAAGCCAAGGCCGCCCTGGCCAGCCTGGAGCAGGAGCGCATCAAGAAGGCCCTGGAGAATCTCACGGCCAAGAGCCACAAGCTGGCCGAAAGCCTATACAAGCAGGAGCCCCCCCAGGATGGCGGGCCCGGACCCGGCGCGCCCGGCTCCCACCCCGGTGGCGAGAAGAAGGCCGACGACAACGTCATCGACGCGGAAGTAGTCAGTTAGCATTCGCAGAAAAACGGGGAGCCACGGAGCTCCCCGTTTTTCTGCGCGAACGAAATCTTAGTGCATTACACTAAACCCATGCCCCATCCCGATTACTACAAGATCCTGGGCGTGCCCAGAACGGCCTCGGAGGAAGAGGTCAAGAAGGCCTACCGCAAACTGGCGCGGAAACACCACCCGGATCTGAACCCCGGCAATGCGAAAGCCGAGGCCGAGTTCAAGAAGCTGGCCGAGGCCAATGATGTGTTGTCGGATCCCGAGAAGCGGAAGAACTACGACACTTATGGGGACCCGAACGGCCCTGGGGCCCAGATCCCGCCGGGTTTCCAGCAGGGGGCGGGGTTCGGGTTCGAGGATATCTTCGCGGGGTTCGGCGGTCGCCCCTCCCGCCACGGTCCCGAGCGCGGCGAAGATCTGGTGCATGCGGTCCGTCTGGGATTCCGAGAGGCCTTCGAGGGCACCCGGCTGAACCTGCGCGTGAACCGGTCCGAGCCCTGCCTGACCTGCCGGGGCACGGGCGAGGCCAGCAAGAAACAGGAAGTCTGCCGGACCTGCCAGGGCAAGGGCAAGGTGGGGGGAGGCTCCGGCTTCCTCTCTTTCGGCCGGACCTGCTCCGACTGTGGAGGACGCGGGACCCGGGCCCCGGCCTGCCCCGATTGCGATGGCGCCGGCCGCCACGCCCGGCAGGAGACCGTCACCATCGCCATCCCGGCCGGCGTGGAGGATGGCGCCCGCCTCCGGGTTGCGGGCAAGGGAGAGGCCGGACGCCGGGGGGGCGGGCCAGGGGACCTCTTCCTGCAGATCAGCATGGAACCCGATGCGCGGTTCGAGCGCAAGGGCCCCAACCTCTACGTCCGGCTGCCCATCAGCTTCTCCGAGGCGGCCCTGGGTGCCAAGGTGGACGTCCCGACCCCCGGGGGGCAGCAGACCATCAAGGTCCCCCCTGGCACCCAGACCGGCGCGAGGTTGCGGCTCAAGGGCCAGGGCATGCCGATCCCCCGGAGCAGCCAGCGCGGGGACCTCATCGCCGAGGTGGTCCTGGTCACGCCCTCGATCCAGGACGAGCGCAGCAAGGAGCTGCTGCGGGAGCTGGCCGACCTGAACGACGTGGACGTGCGCAAGCAGCGGAGTGCGATATGAGTTCCAGGGACCCGAGGGTGGGCGCCTACATGATCGGGGTGGTGTCGATGCGCTATGGCGTGCACCCCCAGACCCTGCGTCTCTATGAGCGGGAAGGACTGCTCACACCCAGCCGCACCGAAGGGAAGACACGGCTCTACAGCGACGAGGACCTGGAGCGTCTGGAGTTCATCCTGAATCTCACCAGGGACCTGGGTGTCAATCTGGCCGGAGTCGAGGTCGTGCTGGGCATGCGGGATCGCCTGAACCATCTGCAGGAGGATCTGGAGCGCCTGGCCCATGCCCTCGAGGCAGCGGGCATCAAGGAGGCGCCCCGGCCGGCCTCGGCCACCGGTCTGGTGAAGCTCAGCCCCCACGGACTGCGCAAGCGCTCCTGACGCGAGGCTTCGCTAGGACCCTGGATCGCTTGCTATGCTGGTCGTTTCACCCAGGTGATCCGTGCCCCTCCGGCATCTCGAAGAGCGTTCGCTCGACAAGTACTTCGATTCGATCCGCCACCTTCCGCTGTTGACGGCCGAGGAGGAGCGGATCAACGGACGGCTCTGGCAGAACGACCGCAATCCCGAGGGCCTGCGCAAGCTGGTGGAGGGCAACCTGCGCTTCGTGGTCAAGGAGGCCCGCAAGTTCGAGGGAATGGGACTCGACCTGCTGGACCTCATCAGCGAAGGCAACCTCGGCCTGATCGAGGCCGCCAAGCGCTTCGATCCCGAGCGGCAGAACAAGTTCCTGACCTACGCCTCCTGGTGGGTGCGGCAGGCCATCTTCCATGCCCTGGCCGAACATGGGAACAAGATCCGCCTGCCGCAGAAGGTGGCCGGCCACCTGGTGCAGCTCAACCGGGTGACCCAGAAGCTGAGCCAGGCCCTGGGCCGCGCCCCCCTGCTCCAGGAGATCGCCGAGGCGGCCAGCCTCAGCATCGAGGACGTGGAGCGGTACCAGCTCCTGCAGCAGACGACCTCCACGGTCTCCACGGAGCAGGGCCTTGGAGATTCGGACCTCACCGTGGGGGACAGCCTGGAACAGGAGGTGGAACCCTCCGCCATGCACACGCTGGACCAGGAGGCTTTCCTGGAGCAGATCGAGGCCAGCCTGGCCGCCCTGAGTGCCAAGGAGCGCACCATCATCTCCCTGCACTTCGGCATCGGCGGCGAGGACCCCCTCACCCTCGAGCAGATTGGCAAGCGTTTCACCCCGCCCATATCCCGCGAGCGCGTGCGCCAGCTGGAGGAGCGGGCCTTTGCCCGCATCCGGGAGCGCCGCCGGGAAGTGCTGGGCGGCTTCCTGCGGGGCGGGGACGGGCCATGAAGGGTCGGCCTGACTGTCCCCGCTGCCAGGGCCAGGGCCTGGTGTTCGATCCTGATCCGCAGAAGCCGGTGCTGGTGTGCGTCTGCACGGTGGATCTGGCGCCGGATGCCGAGACCCTCGGCCTTCCCGCCCGCTACCGGGAGGCGGATTTCACCCGGTTCTGGAAATGGTGGAACAACTCCCAGGCCAGCGGGGTGCGGGCCCTGCTGGACCGGGTCTCGGATCTGGAGGAGCTGCTCACCCGCCCGGTGGACGAGGTCGGGGAACTGGAGGGCCGCGAGGACCTGGCCAAGCTGCTCCAGGCCCTGCGCAAGCGGCCGGAGCACGGCATCCGGCCCGCGGGAGCCGACGGCCTGTCCCAGTGGGCCAGCGCCGGCAAGCACAAGTTCCGGCACGGCTGGGAGCTGTGGTGGATTCACGGTCCCGCCCAGAGCGGCCGCAGCACCCTGGCCGCGGCGGCCCTGCGGGCCTGGACCGAGCGCACGGGTCGGGGGGGGGCCTTCGTGTCCGTCCGGACCCTCAGCCAGGCCATCAAGGACGTCTACCACGACGTCAGGAGCTACCAGAACCAGGCCTTCCAGAGCGTCCGCGACCTCATCGAGCCCCTGCAGGCAAAGCCCGTCCTCGTGCTGGACGACTGGGACCGCATGGACTCGGACATCCGGATCGCCCAGGCGCTGGCGCAGCTGCTGGATCATCGCTACAGCGAAGAGCTGCCCACGATCCTCACGGCGTCCTATCCGCCGGAGGCCATGGACCGGCGGGAGAACCATCCCCTGGTCCGGCTCGAGGACAGCAGCCTGTTCGAACGGTTGAGGGGGGCCGAGCGGGTGGAGATGGTGCCGGCACTCAGGCCATGGGTCGACCGCATGGAACGCGCCTAGGCGATGCATTCTCTGCTGCGCCGCCTGCTCCGCCTGCATCTCTCCCGATCGCGAGGGCTGTGGTTCCTGGTCGCAGCCCTGACCCTCCTCCTCGGGTGGGGTGTGCTCCGGGTGGAGCGGGCCCTGGATCTCATGAGCCTGCTGCCTTCGGAGCACCCGGCCGTGCGCGCGAACCTCGAGGCTGGCGTGGGCCAGCAGGAACTGATCTGGCTGGCGGCCGAAGGGGGCGAGGCCGACCTGGAGGCACGCCGCGCCTGGGCCGAGGGCCTGGTGGACCGTCTGCTGATCGAAGGGAACATGCCCATGAATGGCCTGGCGGGGGAGGGGCGCCTGTCCGACCCCATCCCGGTGCCGGGACCCGGCGGGGCCAGCCCCTGGCCCGCCCTGCTCGCGGTGGGTGCCATCACGGAAGGGGATGCCGCCGTGAGCCGGCTCACGACCGAAACCCTCTATTCCCTGGCGCCTGCCTGGCTGGGGAACCGCCTGGCTCCGCTCATGGACCCGGCCTCGGTCCGGCACCGCCTAGGGCTCACCGCCCGGAACCTGGCCTCGCCGGAGCCACTGCCTGCGGCCCTTGCCCGGCTCGATCCCCTGGGCCTGCGGGACCTCGCCCCCCAGGATGGCGAGGGCATGGCCAAGGCCACCGAACTGGGCCGGTCCTTCACGCTGCGCCTGCGCTCGGGCTATTTCGAAACGAAGGACGGGCGCTTCGTGCTGCTGCCCCTGGTGGCAAGCTTCCCGGCCACCAATGCGAAGGCCACCACGCGCCTCCTCGCCTGGCTGGGGCGCGGTGCCCGGGGTCCGCTGCCCGCCTCCGCAGACCTGCGCGATGCGGAAGCCGCGCTGTTGCCGTCGTCCGTCCGCCCCTTCCCCATCCAGGTCACGGGAGCCCATGCCATCACCGCCTGGGAGTCCCATCGGCTCACCCTCGAGGTGCTCCTGAGCCTCGGGCTGAGCTTCCTCCTCATCGGGCTCGTCTATTGGCTGGGCTTCCGGACTCTGGCCGGATACGGCTTTGTCATGGGGCCCCTCCTCATCGGCATGGTGTGGGCCCTGGGCCTCACGGGCTGGATACTGGGCCGGGTGAACCTGATGGCAGCGGGGTTCGGTGCGGTGCTGCTGGGGGTTGGCGACGATGTGGGCATCCTGCTCTTCAGCCGCTACCGGGACGAGCGCCGGGCAGGGCGGTCCAAGCCCTTTGCCCTGCGTGCCGCCCTGCTGGGCACGGGCCCCGGCGTGGTGGCCGGGGCCCTCGCCACAGCCCTGGCTTTCCTGGCCCTGGCCTTCGCGCCCTTCCCGGGCATCCGCGACCTGGGACTCACCACGGGGCTGGGACTGCTGGCCTGCCTGGCCGCCACCTTCCTGGTCCTGCCCCCGCTCCTGATCTGGCTGGACCACGGAACCGGGCCCTTCGCTCCGGGGCCCGGGCCGGCCTCTGGTCCCCGCCGAGGCTGGGCCCCCTGGGCGGCCCTGGCCATGCTGGCCCTCGCCCTGATCGGCGCGCCCAGGACGCACTGGGAGGAGGACCTCCGGCGCTTCCGGGCAGAGGGCAACCCCGCCCTCACCCTTCAGGAGCGCCTGACGAAGACCCTGGGCGCCAGCCTCCAGCCCCTGGCCCTCCAGATCCCCCTGGAGGATCCGGACCGGCTGCCGGCGCGCTGGAACAGGCTGAGTCCCATTTTGCGGGAGGCCGGGTTGCCGGTGCCCGACTGGAAGACCCTCGATCCCGAGCTGCGCCATGGGTTGGGTTCGGAGACCTGGCGTCGCCAGATGCTGGAGGCCGCTGCCAAGGCGGGCCTGGATCCTGCAGGGCTGGAAGGGCCCCTCGCAGCCCTGGCTGCAGCCGCGGCCAATCCCGCCCAGCCCGTGGCCGCCCTGCAGGCGCTGCTGCCCAGGGTGTCCCAGCCGGAGGACAGCCGCACCTGGAGCCTCTGGGAAGGCTTCCGGAGGGGTCGGAGGCTCCCGCCGCTGGTCCCCACCCTGACGGTGCCCCTGCGCATGAATGAGGCCACGCTCGTCCGACTGACGCCCCTGGTGGAAGCCGCCGGCGGCCGCTTCGTGGGGACCCAGCCCCTGTTCCGGGTGGTGAAGGGCATCGCCAAGGAGGCCGTCCAGGAGGCCGTTCTCCTGGCCCTGGCGGGCATCCTGATCGTCATTGCCTTCTTCGGGCGGAGCCTGCGCTTCGCCCTGTATGCCCTGGTGCCGCTCCTCGCCAGCCAGGCCGGCGTCTTCGGGGCCCTCGGCTGGGGCGGCGAGCCCCTGACCTTCCTGTCCCTCATGGCCATCCCCATCGCCCTGGGCGTGAGCGTGGACACGGCCTTCAACCTGCTGCACCGAGCCCGGAGCGAGGCGAACGCACCCCATCGCGTAGCCCGGGTGAACGCGGTCTGCGCCGGGACCACCCTGGCCGGATTCGGCGGCATGGTCTTCAGCGGATACCGCGGCCTGCGGGGGCTCGGTCTCGCTTGCCTGGGCGGAGTCGCCCTGGCCCTGCTGCTTACCCAGTGGTTGCTGCCCGTGCTGCTGGAAAAATGGCCCCTGGAGAAGAAGTGAAGCCCCTCGATGCCCTCGTGCAAGCCCGCCTCGTCCAAGGCCCCGTCCCTGCGGCGGAGGTGATGGCCCTGGGCCTCTACCACCCGGAGCACGGCTACTACCGTGAACCGGAAGGCCCCTGGGGTTTCGAAGGCAAGGACTACTACACGGCCCTGGACCTGGGTCCCCTGCTGGGCCAGACGCTGGCGCTCCGCCTGGAGGCGGCCTGGGAGCGGCTGGACCGGCCCCCGAGGTTCACGGCCCTGGAGCCCGGCGCAGGCCGGGGTTGGCTGGGGCGCGATGTGCTGAACGCGGTCTCGGGCCCCTTTGCCGAGGCCCTGGTCTACGTACACAGGGACGACAACCCAGCCGCCAGGCGGGCCGCCGAGGAGGCCCTGGCGCCCTTTCTAGCGTCAGATCGCGCGCGGATTGCCGCGGAATCCGAGTCCCTGGAACCCTTCGCCGGCGCCGTCTTCAGCAACGAACTCTTCGATGCCCTGCCCGCCCAGCCCTGGCGCTGGGAGGGCGAACGCTGGACCCGGGAGGTCCTGACCAGCGCGGGTCCAAAGTGGGAGGCCGCCGATCCGGGCGAGGCCGGGGCCTGGTTCGCCAGCCAGACCGACGGCCTCGAACCCCGGGATGGAAGCATCTGGTGCGAGATCCTGCCGGAGGTGGTGCATGCCCTGGTGGCGCCCCTGGAAGCGGGGCTCTTCCTGACCGTGGACTACGGCGAGTCCGCGGACCGGCTGCTGGCCAAGGGCGCCGACCTGCGCCGCTTCAAGGCCCACAGCGTGGACGGGAAATGGCACGAGGACCTGGGTGCGGCTGACCTGACAGCGGATGTCGATTTCACCCGCCTCGCCGCCCTGCTCGAAGCCGAAGGCCTGAGGGACCTCGGCCACCTGGAACTGAGCAAGTGGATCCGCACCCACGCACCCCTGGATCAGTGGGGGGCGGAGTGGATGGCCCTGCCCACCCCCGTCCGGATGAAACGCACCGAGAACCTCCTCCAGCTGACGCTTCCTGGCATGATGGGCAGCCGGTTCAGGGTGCTGGAGGGGTGGAAGGGGAAAGCGGTTTAACCACGGATTCGCACGGATAAAGGGCGCTCCTCAGCTGTGTTCATCAGGGTTTATCCGCGGTTCATTTCTGCTTTTCTGGCCACACAGCTACGCCAATCCCGCTGGGCCTCGCCGCGTCATGGAACACGGTGTGGGTCGCCTTCTTGTAGTCGGTGGCCACAGCGGTGTTGATGTCCATGAACACCTGGGGATTGCGGTCCATGAGGGGGAACCAGGTGCTCTGGATTTGCACCATGATGCGGTGGCCCTTCCGGAAAGTGTGGAAGATGTCGTTCATGGTCCAGGCCACGCGGGTGGGCTGGCCAGGCGTGAAGGGGAGGGGCCGTTCCAGGCTGTCCCGGAACTTGCCCCGCATCACCTCGCCCCGCACCAGCTGCTGGTAGCCGCCCATGGGGTTGGGGTTGGGTTCCCAGATCGGGCCGCCCCCTTCGAAATCCGGATTCCGGAAATTGTCCGGATAGACGTCGATGAGCTTCACTACCCAGTCGGCGTCGGTTCCCGTGGTGGACACGAACAGTTCCGGTCGAAGCGGGCCGGCCAGGCTGAGGTCGGCGGCCAGCGGCTCCGTGCGGAACACCAGCACGTCCGGGCGTCGGCCCGCGAAACGCTGGTCCGCGGTCATATACTCCTTCGGCATGCCGATGGCCACCTGTTCGATGAAGGGCACGGGCTTGGCGGGGTCGGAGAGGAAGGCGTCGGCACCGCCTGTGGCGGGTGGTGGGGTGAAGGAAAGCCGGCCGTCGGGCTGCAGGTAGAGCCTCGAGTCCTTCACCCCCTCCGGCGGCCAGGTCTCCAGGCGGCGCCAGCGGTTGGTGCCGGTCTCGAAGACCGTGGCCTTGGCCGGAAGGGGACCCTGGGTCCCCTTCAGATGGTGCAGGAAGAAGGGAAGGAGCACCTCCCGCTGGAACCAGTCCGCGGTATCGGCCCCGAACTGCACGGGCCCCAGGTGGTCCCCCCGGGTTCGCTCCCAGCCCCCGTGGGACCAGGGGCCCATGACCAGGCGGTTGTCCGTGGCGGGGCTCTGGCGGGCGATGCTCTGGAAGACCTGGAGGGCACCGAACAGGTTTTCCGCATCGAACCAGCCGCCCACGGTGAGCACGGCGGGTTGTACGTCCCTCAACTGGGGCCGCAGATCTCGGGCCTGCCAGAAGGCGTCGTCGGTCGGGTGGTCCAGCATCTCGTTCCAGAAGGGCACGTCCTTGGTGTACTGCCGGGTGGCGCCGGTGCTGCCCAGGCCCAGGAACCAGTCATAGCCGTCCGAGGTGCCGTGCTCCAGCGGGGGGGGCCAGGCGCTGGTGGGGGAGGGCCTTGGCTTGCCGAAGCTCGTCATGAAGTTGAACGCGTGGGGCAGCCAGAGGGCCCCGTTGCGGTGGAAGTCGTCCCCCTGGAACCAGTCCACGATGGGCGCCTGGGGGGAGACGGCCCGGAGGGCCGGATGGCCCGACAGCATGCCCACGGCGGCGTAGAAGCCCGGGTAGCTGATGCCCCATTGGCCCACCCGGCCGTTGTTCCCGCCGACCTGCCCGAGCAGCCACGCGATGGTGTCGTAGGTGTCGGTGCTTTCGTCCACGGCGGCGCCGCTGACGGTCCGCTGAGGCCGCATGTTCACAAACTCGCCTTCGGACATCATCCGCCCGCGCACGTCCTGGTAGACAAAGATGAAGCCTGCTTCCTGGAAGCCCGCGGAGGGGCCGAGCTGGGCCAGGTAGGCCTTCTCTCCGTAGGGAGCCACGCCGTAGGGTGTGCGCTGCAGGAGGATGGGATAGGCGCGGCTGGTGTCCTTCGGGGCGTAGATGGCCGTGAAGAGGCGCACGCCGTCCCGCATGGGGATGAGGGCCTCGCGCTTGTCGTAGCGGTCCTCGACTCCCGCTCGCTCGGTCTCGGGGTACGCCGGGACGGCAAGGGCCTGGAGGCCCTGGGGCCAGACCGGGAGGGCCGCGAGGAGGAGGGCGAGGACTCGCAGGACGCGAGGGGAGATCATGCTGACTCCGGCTGTGGCCGTCATCTTAAGCGGTTACAGCGCGGGCCGAGGGGGATCTTCCCCGAGGCCGCTCAATCCCCTCGACGGGGGGGGCCGCTTTTGTTGAACTGGTGAATGCGCCCCGGGTCGGGGCCCCTCACCTGGAATGCCCGACATGACTCGCCCCGTGGTTCATCAACCCGCCGAATGGGACCGACACACAGCCTGTTGGCTGGCCTGGCCCAGCCACGCCCACCTCTGGCGGTCAAACCTGGGCGCGGCCCAGGCGGAGTTCGCGGGCCTCTGCCGGGCCATTGCCGCCGAGGGCGGCGAGACGCTGGACCTCCTGGTGCAGGATGCCGCTGCCGAAGCCGAGGCGAGGGCGGCCCTGGTCCTCGCGGAGGGACAGGTGCGGTACCACCATGTCCCGGTGGGTGACATCTGGCTGCGGGATACGGCGCCGATCTTCGTGGCGGCCCGTCCGGGTGGCCTCGGGGCGGCCTGTTTCCGCTTCAATGGCTGGGGTGGCAAATATGTGCTTCCCGGCGATGCTCAGGTGGCGGGCCAGGTGGCGGACCTGAGCGGGCTGGCGCGCCTGGACCACACCTGGATCCTCGAGGGGGGCTCCGTGGAGGCGGATGGGGAGGGCACCCTGCTCACCACGAGGCAGTGCCTGCTGAATCCCAATCGCAACCCGGGCCTGGGCCAGGCAGAAATCGAGAAGGCCCTGCGGGAAGACCTGGGCGCCGAGAAGGTGCTGTGGCTGGAGGAGGGCCTGGTCAATGACCATACGGACGGTCACATCGACACCCTCGCCCGCTTCGTGGCGCCCGGCGTCGTGGTCTGCATGGAGGCTCTCGGCGAGGGGGATCCCAATGCGGCCACCCTGGATCGGATCGCCTCGGAGCTGGCGGGGTTTACCGATGCCCGGGGACGGAAACTGCGGGTGGTGCGCATCCCCTCCCCGGGGATCGTGAGGGACGAAGAGGACGAGCTCATGCCCGCCAGCTTCGTGAACTTCTACATCGGGAACCGCTGCGTGGTGGTGCCCACCTACGGCACCCCCCAGGACGAGGCCGCCGTGGCCGCCCTCGCCCCGCTCTTTCCGGGGCGCCGCGTCGTGGGCCGCTCCGCCCGTGCCATCCTCAGCGGGGGTGGCGCCTTCCACTGCATCACCCAGCAGCAGCCGGAGGTCCCGTGAACCAGACAGCCCGAGTCCGCGTCGCCGCCACGCAGTGCGCCTTCACGGACAGCCTCCAGGAGAACGTGGCCCGGGTCGAGGCCCTGGTGCGCGCCGCCGCGGCTCGGGGCGCCCAGGTGGTCCTCCCCTCCGAGCTGTTCGAGGGCACCTACTTCTGCCGAGAGGAGAAGGATGCCTTCTTCGACTGGGCCAGGCCCGCCGCGGGCCATCCCACCATCGCCCGGTTCCAGGGGCTCGCCCGGGAGTTGGGCGTGGTGATCCCCGTCTCCTTCTTCGAGCGCGATGGACAGGCCTTCTACAACAGCCTCGCCATGGTGGACGCGGATGGAGCCGTGCTCGGCATCTATCGGAAGAGCCACATTCCCGATGGCCCCGGCTATGAGGAGAAGTTCTACTTCCGGCCCGGCAACACCGGCTTCAAGGTGTGGGACACCCGCTTCGGCAAGCTCGGAGTCGGCATCTGCTGGGACCAGTGGTACCCCGAATGCGCCCGGGCCATGATGCTCATGGGTGCCGAGATCCTGCTCTATCCCACCGCCATCGGCACCGAACCCGAGAACCCAGGCCTGGACACCAAGGACCTCTGGCAGCGGGCCATGATCGGACACGCAGTCTCCAATGTGGTGCCCGTGGTGGCCTCGAACCGCATCGGCACCGAAGGCGGCCAGACCTTCTACGGGCATTCCTTCATCTCGGACCATCGCGGGGAAAAGGTGGCCGAGCTGGGCCGGACCGAGAGTGACGTCATCGTCGCAGACCTGGACCTGGCGGAGATCCGCCGCCACCGCGCATCCTTCGGGTTCTTCCGGGACCGGCGCCCCGACCTCTACGGTCTGATCTCCAAGGCCTGATCAGCCGAACAGCTTGAGGGTTTCGTCCAGGGTGCGCAGGACCTTCAAGACATTGAACGGCTCGATGATCAGGTGGTCCACGGCACCGGCGGCCACGGCCCGGTTTCGTTTCAGGTCGCCTTCCTCCTCGGTGCCGGCAATGAGAATGGGCAGGGGGCAGGCCTCCTCCTGGATGAGACGGCGGCAGCGTTCCATGGCCGACCCGGATCGGAGCAGGTGGTGGATCAGCACCAGCCGGATGCGGCCCCATCCCCCGTCGCCGACACCCAGGTCCCTCAGGACAGGCGTCAGGGGGCCGGGACCCGGATCGTAGGCCGCCACTCCGAACTTCCTCCCGATGGCCTCGGCCAGCCGGGCCGGGAAGGCTTCGCCTTCGGCCAGGACCAGCACCAGGGGCTCCCGGTCGACCAGCAGCTTCGGCAGGACCATGGTGGGCCGGGCCGAGTCCCGGCGCCCGGGAAGCCGGGCGGATTCGAGCCCGCCGGGGTTGAACCGGGAGCGATCCCGGTTGACCTGCCGGTGCCGGGCCTCCAGCAGCCATTGACGGTACCGGCCCACGACCAGCCTGTCCGCCGAATCCGCAAGGTGGACGCCCCAGACCTTGTCTCCGAAATAGGCGACCCGGACCGGCAGCACCAGGCTTTCACCCAGGGCCGCCCGCAGGTCCACGGTGGAGGTGGCATTGAGCCTCAGCATGTCGCCCAGGCTGCGAGTGCCCTCGGGTGGGGCCAATTCCAGACCGTCATCGCCGAAGGCGGTTGCCCAGCCATCCTTCACGTCATGGTGCTGGTCGGCAAAGGGGCAGGCGATGGGGCGGTCGGGCACGAAGTCCGCCAGGCGGTGGGTCTCGAGGGCCCGCAGCAGCCTGGGCATGGTGACGTGGCAGGCTTCGGCGCCGTGGAGTTTCCCATGGCCCAGGAAGTCCACCACGGCTTCAAAAGGCAGTCCCCGATCCAGCAATTTCAGGGAGAGGTGGGCCCCTGGCTTCAATCGCCACTGGCCCCGCTCCAGGTCGGAGATTCCCAGGATGATCCGGTCCGGCGCCTCGGCCAGCACCTTGAACTCTCCGTGGAGGGTGCCGAAAGTCACCTGGAGGGCGCCGTCATCCTCGCAAAGCCGCTGGAAGGCCATGCGGATGGCCTCGTTCCCGTCCTTGTCGAGGCTGTGGGCTCCCATGAAGCCCTATCGGTTTCCCGGCCGGGGACTCAAACTTCGTCGAGGATATTTCCGACGGCACTGTAGGGATCGAGGGTTCGATCGGCGATGCCCTGGATGGCCGCCTCCACCCGCTCCGGCCCCACCTGGGCCTTGGCTCGTCGGGCAGCGGCCTCCGCAAGCAGCGACTCGAAGCGCAGCCGGGCCCGCTCCCGCGCCTTCCGGGCCAGCCCCCCGTGGGTCCGCAGCCACTGGCCATGTCTGCGCATCTGGGACAGGAGGGCGAGCACCCCCTCTCCCGCCTGGGCCACCGTCCGGAGCACCGGGGGATCCCAGTCCTTGGCCATGGACAGCGACTTCATGGCCTCAAGTTCCCGCTCGACCTGATCGGCCCCGTCCCGGTCGGCCTTGTTGATGATGAAGAGATCGGCGACCTCCATGATGCCCGCCTTGATGGCCTGGATCTCGTCGCCCATGCCGGGTACCAGGACGACGCAGCAGGTCTGCACGCAGCTCACGACATCCACTTCGTCCTGACCGACCCCCACGGTCTCCACGATCACGGTGTCGAAACCCGCGGCGTCCAGCAGGTCGATGGCGTCCTGGGTGGCCCGGGCCAGGCCGCCGAGGGCCCCCCGGGTGGCCATGCTCCGGATGAAGATGCCGGGATCCGTCGCGATGCGCTGCATGCGGATGCGGTCTCCCAGGATGGCCCCGCCACTGAAGGGAGACGTGGGGTCCACGGCCAGGATGCCCACCCGCCGTCCCTCGGCGCGCAGGGCCCGGGCCAGATGGTCCGTGAGGGTGCTCTTGCCGGCGCCCGGGGAACCCGTGATCCCGATCACCTCTGCCTGACCCAGGTGGGGCCAGACCCGGGCCATAAGCTCCCGCGCTCCGGGGTGGCCATTTTCCATCCAGGAGATGGCCCGACCCAGGGCCCGGGGCTCGCCACGGCGCAGAGGATCCAGGAGGTCGGAAGGAAGGGACATGCGCCAAGGATGCCACCACCGCGCTGAGACCGGAACTCGCGGCTCCGGGCCGGATGAGGTACTCTGGTCTTTCGGCCCCGGCCGCACTGGAAGCCACCGCATGAACAAAGGGCCCAAATCGTCGAACACTCCTCTTCCTGGGGGTGGGGAACCGGATCAGCCCCTCAAACCCACGCCAGTGCTGCTCACCAAACGGGCTCCCGTGGCCCCCCCCGATCCCAAGGCGCCCCGGGAGAAGATCTGCGCCGAGTGCGGACTGCACTTCCGGGTCGAATCGGGCGAGAAGTTCTACCTCTGCCCGGACTGCTACCGTCGCTCCTTCGTCTATAAGCGGAAAGGCGGAAAGGACGTAGCCCGGATTCTGACGCACATCACCTGCGCCAGGTGCGGCGCCCAGGAGTACCTCCCCTTTGTGCCTGACGACCCTTCCAAGGCCCTCTGCCGGACCTGCTTTGCCAAGGAGCGCCCGGAACCAAAGCCGGCTCCCAGGCACCCTCATCGATAGTCCCTAGTCCTGCGAGGATCTACATGCGAATGCCCATCCTGCCCATCCTGCTCACCGCCGCCCTGCTGCCCGCCCAGGCACCCGTCAAGACAGACCATTCCCCGACGAAAAAGAGTGCCTCCAAGAACAGTTCAAAGACGACCCTCGAGGCCGAGGCCGCGCGCCTGGCGCTGCGGCAGGTGCTGGATGCCGTTGATGCGGGATGGTTCGGGGAGGCCTACCAGGGTGTGTCCTCGGTCGAGATGCAGGGTACGTTGGGCATCGCGCTCAGTGCCGCCGCCGTGAACCAGAAGGTAGACAGCCTCAGCCAGGGGATGGTGAAGGGGAACAGCCAGGGCGGGCAGGCCAGCCTCCGGGTCAAGGGCACCTACTTTGCCAACGGCGACTTCAAGACCGACCTGGCCGGTGACTTCGGCACCCTGCTCTACGCCCGTCGCGGGGACCGCGGCTTCCTCTACAGCAAGGAGCAGAACGCCTACACCACCCGGGTGGACCTGCCCCCCACCGACGCGCCGAGCACGTACATGTCCTGGTTCCGACAGACCCTAAACGACATCAAGGCGGTCTACATCGATGCCCCCACCTTCCAGGCCAGCCTGGCCGGCGAGGAGGGGCCCGAGGGACACGTCATCCAGCACCTCGTATTCAATGCTCCCACCAAGGGCTGGGACGCCAAGAAACGCGAGCAGGGACTGGCCCAGAGCCTCGGTTTTTGGAAGCGCGGCAAGCTGGAAGTGGCCGTGGACAAGGCCACGAAACAGCCCCTGCGCCTCGACTTCCACAACGAAGAGCAGGGCGTGCACACGCACATGGATTTCTCCTATGGCAGCGACAACCGCCTGCATGCAGTGAACATCACCAACCGCAGCCGGGGGTTCGAGGGCCCAGGCTGGCTGCGGGTCGGCTACGGCGGTGACGGTCGGATGTCGAACGTGGCTGGCGAACTGGCCAGCCAGGACAAGAAGGTCTCCTTCGCCATGGACCTGTCCTGGTCGAAGACCCGCACCGCGGCTGACATCGCCGCCATGCCTCCCGCAGGCGCGACGAAGCGTGGGCGGGAGGAAATGGAGACCCAGCTCCTCGTGGGCCTCGCCTCCAAGATCTTCGACCTCCAGCGCGCCGGGCTGAACCTCCGCAGCGTCGCCATCGGCGCCAAGTAGCGGTACACTGTCTCCATCGGGGCGTGGCGCAGCCTGGTAGCGCATCTGCTTTGGGAGCAGAGGGTCGGAGGTTCGAATCCTCTCGCCCCGACCAAAATCACTCAGGGGCACAGTTGCCGTAATTGTGTCGTGAACCATAGTTTGTCGCAAACGACAGACTATGGTTCCAAACAGCCATACGACAAACTATTGTTCCACTGGCGCGCGAAACAGGCATTTGTTGGACTTATCCCTATTGTCGATGGGCATCTAAGGCGAAGGGAATGCCTTCTGCCTCAACCGGAGTGATGCGAGGTCGGTCGGCGGTCCCCAGCTAAGGATCACCCCGACCCCGCCCCTGGCACCACTGAACCCAAGACGCGCCTATGCGGGGCTGGTCACCAACCCCGCATGCGTGGGACGAATGTCCGTAGCCCCATTACAGCTTGTATTCCGTCCGGACTTCCTTGCAGACCGTGTACAGACGCTGTGTGCCTCGCCAGGACAGGGTGTTGGAGAAGCCCTCCTGGACGACCCTCCGCCAAGTCGGCGGGATCCCTTGCTGCGCCAGTTCCTGAGCGACTACGCGAACCCGCTCTTCCAGTTCCATTCCACGGCATTCTGCGGCTGTCGTGTTCCAAGCCCTCCGGCGAGCAGCGATGGCCATGCAGAGTGCTGGTCTGTTCTCACGAAGCGCTTCCTTACTGATCCGCAGCCGCTTGCTGACCTCGGCGACGGTAAGGGGTTCATCCGCGTGAAGGAATTCTTCCATTCGCTGCTCGATGGCGTCCCAATCGACCTTTTGCTGAGGCTTGCGGGGCGTTTTGTCGCCGTGACCGGGGTGTTCCGACCGGGGAACCATCGGATTCCTTGTGACGACCTCGGATCGCCCGCACAGGACATCGGAGATCGAACAGCCATGGGAGTCGGCGATCATGATGATCTGCGCGAAGTCAGGGAAGTGGAGTCCGCGGGTCCAACCGTTGAAGGTCGACTGGCTGATTCCCAACATGCGGGCAAGGCGTATGGCCCTGCCTTCCCCATGCTTCGTCACGGAATCACCCAGGAAATGTGTCAGATTCCGCCTCGGGGGCTCTCCATTCAAGGCGAGTTCGCTCATAAGCAGGTCTGCCACCAGTTTGGCCTGTCGAAACTCCGTGCAAGTCGGGACCTCCGGGTCCAGATCCTGGGTTTCACCCAGGTCACCGGAACATTTCACGCAGATGTTCGGAAGAGATTTGGCCAGCCTTGAGGCCCGCGTGTCATCAGCACCGCAATCGCATCGTTCGACCAGCCTGGTCCAATGTTTCGGACAGCAGGTCACCGCCTGGAAGGTCCAGAGCAAACGACCGTAGGGGATCCCATCTTTGGCATCCTCCTTGAGGCAGGTCGGGCACCAGCGGTTCTTCTGGCAGACGAGTCCTCGCATGGAGGCCCGCCCACGAAGAAAGCCCATGGTCATCGATCCCAATCCCTTGGCCATGGTCAGCCCTTCCAGGCGCTGCACCCACTCCTGGACGGCATCGCAGATTCCGCTGAAGTAGGGGCGCCTCCAGCCTTCGTCGAGGGTCCGGCGGGTGGGGGCGTTCTCGGGAAACACGGCTCCCCAGGCCATGTCCGTAGGGTGAAGGCTATGGGCATCGGCCAGTCGCATATAATAGCTGCCGAGGCTTTCCCGGAAGGGTGTCCCCATGCCAAGCGGCTCAAGACACACCAGTCGGGACCGGGGCGGCATCTTCGCCCACGTATCCGGTCCGACAACCTCCCATTCACGATCGATCTCGGTCATGCGCTTGCCTTGATCGAGTTGATCGCGGCAAGGACCTCCTTGGATGTGGCGCGGAAGGACTTGAAGGTTCCGGAACCGATCACGGACTCCTTGACCCTGGCTTCCCCTTCAACAGTGGCCCGCATGATGGTTTTGAAGGCCGTCTGGCTAAGGGTGGACCGCTCCAGGAAGTCTTGGGACCAACGCCCGTTGTTCTTGAACGAATATTCCAACGCCGTGGCGAGCAGGGTCTTCAACAGGCCGATACAGCCGAGGCACGCCAGGTGAAGATCCTCGGCATATTCGGTCAGGTCCGGGAGGCCGTGGATGGGCAGATGCCCCTGCAATTTGCGGATCGCCTGCTTGAAGTCCTCTTCGTCGTCCAGCACCCCGGTCAGGTAACGCGAGAAGTGGACGACCCCGACGCGCCGGGCCACTTGGTCGTTCAGGCTCGCCAATCGCTGAAGGTCGTAGGATCCGACCAGGACCAGGATCGCGTGCCCGGAACCGAAGGTCTTGATGGCGTCCATGTGGTTCAACAGGGTGTTCCCGCCGTTCTGCTTCAGCAGGGGAAGCGCCTCATCGATGATGACGATCTTCGTGCGCCTCTGGAGCAGGAGCTTGTCGAACGCCATGCGCATCCCGGTGGAGGTGCTGCCCCCAGGGGAAAGGCGGACCGTCGTCCTGCCGTCTTCCTGGCGGGACTCCAGCTTCCGGTCCATCAGGGGCTCATGAAGGGCATCGCCGAGGCGGGAATAGAGCATCTTCCAGGAGAACCCACGTTCCCCGGATTCAGGCGCCACCACGGAAACCACAGGGACGAATCCGGGATCGCGCTCGATCTCGTCCTTCCACCGCCCGATGACCCGGTCCTCCAGGGACTTGATCAGGGTCGTCTTCCCCACCCCCGTCGGCCCGATGAGCGTGATGATGCAGTTCCCGGAAGGGGACGCGGTGTGGGTGAGCATCTGATCCAGGGTCTTCGCGATCATGGGGTGCTTCAGAAGGACACCGTCGAAGTAGGCCCGCTTCCCCTCGTCATCCAGAAGCAGCGCTTCCGACAGGGACATCTTGCGGTGGTCGATCTCACAGGTATTCATAGTCGTCATCACTGATCCTCTCGTTGGCTCGCACGCTGACGCTGGGCACGTCGATGAAGGTCCTGGCCGGCACCGGCCGCTTGCGGAACGTCCTGAAGGGCGGCGCCGCGGCATCCGGGGCGTCCGAACAGGTGTCCACCTCCAGGTCCATGGTCTCTTCGGTCACCACGGTGATCACTTCGCCCGGCACGGTGGTCATGGCCAGGGGGCCGTAGATCAGCCGGGTCTCGGACACCTTCCTGGCCAGCCGGGAATCGAAGATCGACGCCTTCCGGACCTGCAGCCATTCGGCCAGCCGTTCAGGTTCCAGGTTCTTCTTCTTGACCGAATGCTTCTTGTTGAATTCCTCGCAGGCATACCGAAGCTCAATCTCGGTGTAGCTTTCGACGAGCCAGGCCAGCTTGGACCGGCAGCGATGCCATTCCCCGCCGATCAGGACGAACACGTGCCGGACATCCCAAGGATCGACCCGGACGGGAAGGTTCTCGCCATCAAGCTTCTGGTCGGTGAAGGCGTCGCACCAGTACCAGATGTGCTGGATCTTCACGCCCCGCTGGTCGTCCACCTTCCGCGTCTCCCCATCCAGGGGGCTGGGGCAGGTCTCGACCAGGAAGCGGTGGTCGAACCTCACCAGCCGATTGCGGCGCTCGCCGGTCTCGGTCAGACGCGCCTCCAGGTGTTCAACGGGACCGTCCTGGTGGGTGGGGTGCGGTTCCTTCCCGTAAAGCGTCGCGAAGTAGTAGTCCAGGCCGCCGTGCAGCGCCGGGAGGGTCCATTCGACGAAGTTGGAAGGCAGCAAACGCTTGGTCGCCTGCCGGGCGTGCCGAAGCACCTGGGTGTTACCCGCCAAGTTGTTGATGAACTGGCTTTGGGTGGTCTCGAACAGCCGTTCCAGCACCCCCCCGAATCGTGCCTTCGAGGCGGGCCGGTAGCGGAGGGTGGTCCCGTAGAGAAGGCACACGCGCCGCATCGCCTTGGAATGGAACTCCTTGCCGTTGTCCAGGACCAGCATCTCCGGCAGCCGGCCGTGACGGCGGACGATGTCGCGGAGCACCATCATGCAGGAACGGTAGCTGGGAGGTTCGAAGCTCAGGTAGAAGCCCACCATCGCCCGGGATTCCGCATCCATGGCCAGACTGAGCCAGACCCGACCGAAGGATTCCTTGGAATCCGGGATCGTCAGCTCGATCTGGAGTTCCGTGTGGTCGATGTGGACGACCTGGAACGGCCTGACCCCGTGGATCGATTCATGAAGGTCAAGGTAATGGACGATGGGCGCGTCCTGGTAGGCCCGGCGCTTCCCCTCCCGCAGGAAGACGGACCCGTGCCTGGCCAGTTCCCTCACGAAGGTCCGGCGGGAACAGGGATCTTCCCCGGCGCCGTAGCAGGCCGCCACGAAGTCCATGTAGTTCCATTCCTTGTTCACGTTCGTCGGGGTGTTGTATTTCTCACGGACGGTCTTGGCGATGATGGCGATCACGGCTTCCGACAGGCGCCGCTCGCGGCGGCCGCTGTTCGCGTATTTGGGTGCGATCGCCAGATGACGGTCGATGATGCTGTCGCCCGCCTCACGCATGGCCTTCTTCCAGCGCTGCAGGGTGCGCGTGGAACACGGCACGGTTTCGGGTGCGATAAGGGCCTGCTCCAACCATTCGGCCCGTTGGAGGGCCATGTCCAGATGCTTCGGATGGATACCGTTCAGCGGATCCGTGGCCATCGCGATGGGGTTCGATGCCTTGTGCGGGGACACCAGGGACAGCTTCCCATCCCGGTAGTGCTGTTCCACCCAGGTGAGGGGCATCTCAGCCGCCCCGGCCCCGGACTTCAGGATGACCTTGTCCTTGACCACTCGGCCGATCTCATAGTCCTGCCCGTCATAGCACAGCGTCCCGCCGGTGGCGATCGAGGCGTCCAGGCGTTCCGTAGGTTCCCCGATGGGCTCGCCCCCCACCTTGCGGTGGAACAGCATGGTCGTCTCGTCCCGGAACACCTGGACCCGGTCGGTCATCGCGATGTCGTCGTTCATCAGATCGAAGGACAGCAGGCCATCGGCGATCGCCTGATAGACGTGATTCGGCGAGACCCCTTCCGTATTCAGGACCTCCCGCAGGTGGATGGCGGCGCGGTCCACGAACAGGCCCCGAAGGGTCTTCTTGACCGCGGGATCCAACGCATCGCCACCCGCATCCAGGTAGTCCCCCAGGAACAGCAGGTTGCGGATGTAGCAGCGTGGGTGTTCGTCAGCGGACCGCAGGCGGTAGGTGATCCCCATCGCGGCAAGCTGTTCCTCCACGAATGGGGAACGCCAGCCGTCCTCCTCACGGACATAGCGGCCGGGGTATTTCACGGCGTGGGCCAGCAGGCGCTTCTCCTCACGCCATTCCTCGATCAGGATCCCGTCCTTGCGAACCACCAGGAAGTCCGGCGTGTGCATGAAGCTGCACTTCTTCCCGTTCGCGTCCATGTAGATGATTTTCAGCTTCACCGGCTGGGCGAAGTATTCCAGGACCGACGCGTCCCGTTCGTAGGTGATCACCGCCGGGTATTCGACCGTCCGGCTTTCCGTGGCGATGGAACGGTCCATCTTCCGGCTGACGAACAGGGTGATCACGTTCGACAGATGGGACTTGACCTTCCGGACGGGGGCTTCCCTCCGGGCCTTCCGGACGAGCTGGCGGCCGGCATCGGGCGTTCCGAGGCGGTCCATCAGTTCTTCAAGATCCTGCAAAACCAACATCTTAGATTTCCTTTAGTAGATCAGTTGAATTTTTCACTTGCGCTACCACTGTTCCGCCGGGCAAGCTACGGGGGGGCCGCGGTTGATAAGCCTAGTTGGTGGTTAAGCGGCAGCAGAAATCTGAGAGAGAGGGCAGGCAAGCGGGTTGGCACGCGTGGTGATCGCGGGCTTCCGCGCCCTCGATCAATCGCGACGCTCGTGTGTACGGATTGAAATCCGATTCCACGAAATGCCGACCCCTTCCGCCCTCTCGTCCGCCATCCCAAGGTCCGGACCAGAAAAGCGCCCCCGTATTTCCTTACGTGCGCGGCATCAGATCCAGCACGCGCGTGACCTTCCTTTCCAATCTGTCGAACCCTTTCATGAAGAGTCCCATTGGGATCAGCAGATCCCGCCTGGCCGAAGCGGCCACGAACTGCGTGTCCCACACGAAGCCCAGCAACGCATCCCGAGTGGGTTCCGCGCTGGCCATCGCGCGGCCCACAGGGCACTGCCAAGCATGACCCCGGACAGGCCCGGAGCCGCAGGCCAAACACCGCTCCTGGCCTGGAGGCCCAACAAATTGCATGCGCTCCGTCACGGTGTACAGGATCCGCAAGCCGACGGAAACCGGTGGATCATCCGGTGATCCCCAATCCTGGGGCTGGTCGTCAAACATGCGCCCTCCCCTAGAACAAGTGCAGAAGGTCCTGGATGGTCGTGAGGCACGCCTCCAGGTCATCCAGTTCGGAACCGCACACGCTGACCACGGCCTGGATGGACCGCCGCCGGGTGCCGATGTCCCGGATCGCGTTCGTGACCGCCTGGTTCAGTTGCGCCGCGCCGTGGTCAGGCGTCAGCGCCAGCCCGACCATGCACGCGCTCATGTGCCCGTGCTTCTTCAGCGCACCGCAGGCGGGGCAGATGCCACGCCCCATCATTCCGCCCCATTCGATGTCGCGAAGCGCCGCGACCAGCATGCCTTCCTGGGCTGCCTGCAGCGCGGAATCCCTTCGTACGAAAGGCGGGTGGAGGTCTTCAGGCTCGTGCATCGGCAGCTCCCAGCAGCTCGCGGACATCGCAGGCTAGGAAGCATACAGAGCGGCTTTCAACTCGTGAGCCAGCTATTTTTCGCAAAAATTACGCGAGGTCGATAACCCCTGAAACCTTCACCAGTTCTGGGTTTTGGAAGGATCAGGTTGGATCCTTCCCCCATTGCCTTGGGAGATAGACACCTGATGCAAGGCGGTCTTTTGGGTGCCCTGCGCCGCGGGCATGCCTTGTCTGCCGACTCGCCGCTCATGCCCCAAAAACTGCAGTTCGGGTTCTGGACACCATCATTCAGGCTCCGCCCGGGATTCCTGCCGGGTGAAGCGGCATATTGATCGTGTCAGGCCAGAAGGATCTGACCGCATCAGGTGGCTAGGGATTTCTCCGGTGATCATCGAACAAGGGAGCCCATCATGACCCGACTTGCCTACGCACTTCTCATGCTGGGATGCCTGGTTCAGGCCCAGGATCGGCCGACCCCACCCTCTGGTCAGGCGCGCCCCGTTCCCCCGATCTTCAGGGTCCTGGACGCCAACCAGGATGGGGTGATCGATGCGGATGAGATTGCGAACGCTTCCGCGGCCCTGCGAAAACTGGACACGAATGGGGATGGAAGGCTGACTCCTGATGAATACCGGCCCAAGCGACCTGATGGCGCCGCCCCCAAGGGAGGCGGTCAGGCTCCTGAAGCCCGGCAGAATCGCCAGGGGGCCAAGGGCGGCTTGCCCCCTGCTGACATCCGGAATGAGGCCCAATCCAGGCCGGCCCCTGGAGCAGATGGCGACAACCCGGAAGATCGACCGACACCCATGGATCAGGGGCAGAAGCCCCCACGCCCGAAGATCGATCTGGCACTGGATCAGAACGGTGACGAGATCATCGATGCGGATGAGATCGGCAATGCGCCGGCTCTCCTCAGGAAGCTTGATACCAATGGGGACGGGAAGCTTTCCATGGACGAATGTTTCGGGAAACCTGGTGGAAACCGGCCTGTGAAGGGTGGTTCAAAATGACACGCCTCGGGCCTTGGATTCTCATGTTGGCCACCCTCGCGACAGGGAACGTCCTGCTGGCGCAGGAACGCCTGGGACCGCCACCGCGGGGGGAACAGCCACCACCGCGCCCCCGGGAACGCGGGAATCGCTATTCGATCGAACAGGCGACTTCCGATCGCGCGCAACTGCACACCATCGCCTTCGATGGCCTGGCCTTCCTGACCGGGGACTTCGCCGGTGACACCTTCCTGCCGCCCGGAAAGGTCTCCGACTACTTCGGGTTCCAGTACATGCGGGACATCGATGCGAAGGAAGGTGGCCACAACACGTCGTTCCTGACCAGGATCGCCCACAACATGCTGGCCGTCCTGAACCAGGACCAGAAGGCTCAGCTTCTCGCCCTTGGCCAAGCCCAGGAACGGGATGTCCGCACCTTCGCGGAAAGGCGCCTTCCCCTGATCAAGGCATTCCGGCGGAATCTTGAAGGCGACATTCCGTCCGGATCCCGCGGACTGGACAAGCGGGCCGTGGTGAAGGCTTCTTCCGGTCTGTATGAATTGGACGGGCTCATCGCCTACCAGCGTGCGAAGGTCATGGCCGCCGTGCTCCGAAGCCTGGATGACCGGCAGAAGGCGGCCCTGTCCCGGCTGAAGTTCGGGGATTCAAGGACTTGGCCGGATGTTGGAGAACAACTGGACAAGCGCAGCATGTCCCACGACGTCAACGTGGCCGTCATGACCTACGCCAGCGAGATGTTCGCCTGGTATGCGGGTTCGCTTGAGGCGGACACCTACTTCTGCCCTGAACGCCATGGGATGTATTTCGGGGGCTTCGGCATGAAGACCGCCCCCGCCATGGGCAAGCAGGACTATTCCATCAGCACGACCCTGACGGGTGACAGTGGAGAAGGATTCCTGTCGGTGCTGAACCCGACCCAGCAGCGACGCATCACGGACCTGGTGGATCTGCAGCGGCAGGACCTGACGGAGATCGTCCAGGTTCGGCGAGCCATCGCGACCGAACTGCGGCGATTCCTGAACGGGGAAGCCGCCGACAAGGCCAAGGTGCTGGCCCTGTCCAAGCGCTATGGGGAACTGGACGGGGAGATGTCCTACCTCTACGCCACGGCTTTCGCGGAGGTGGGCAGGACCCTGACCGCCGCCCAGCGGGACCAGCTTGCCCGGATGCGCCACGACAACCCTTCGGATCCCAAGGGACCCTTCATCTATTCCTCTCCGGTCCGCATGCCGAAGATAGAGAATACGGACCTTCTGTTCGGGGTCGGTACGGGGGGACGTTCGTGACGGTTTGGCCCAGCCTGGGTGCTTCGGCGGTTCTCATCGCCTTCTTGGGGCTATGTGCAGAACCTTTGGCGGCCCAAGGACGCAGGCCCGCCCCGGCCACGGGACCCATGGCGAGCCTGTCCCAGGTTCTGGGTCGGCCGACGGACCGATCGGTGACCCTCAGCCTCCTGTCTGCCACTGCCGGTGATGCCTATGTGGAATGGAAGCAGGCGAGCGATACCAACCCCAAGCGATCCACGGTGGTGTCGATGCCGCCGGGCCAACCCGTCGAGATTGAGATCGACGGGTTGAAGCCCGATGCGCAGGTTCGCTACCGCCTCTTCACGAAAGCCGCCGGTCAGCCAACCTTCGAACCGGGTGCCGAAGGCGGCTTCCATACTCAGCGCGCACCTGGAAGCCCCTTCACCTTTGCCCTGCAGGGGGATTCGCATCCCGAACGCCAGGGGAAGATGTTCCACCCTGACCTTTATGCGCGGACGCTGGGCAATGTCGCAAAGGACAGGCCCGATTTCTACCTGATGCTTGGGGATGACTTCAGCATCGAACGCCTGATCGAGCGCCAGACCCTCAGCCGGGAATCCGTCGGGGAGGTGTATGCCTATCAACGTGGCTTTCTGGGGCTGATCGGCAGCTCATCACCCCTGTTCCTGGTGAACGGGAATCACGAACAGGCGGCCAGGTATCTGCTGGACGGCACTGACACCAACGCGGGTGTTCTTGCCGCGCAGGCCCGAAACCGCTTCTATGCCTTGCCCGCACCCAGTCGCTTCTACACGGGGGATGAGGAAAAGGTCGAGCGTGTGGGATTCCTTCGGGATTACTACGCCTGGACCTGGGGCGACGCCCTTTTCGTGGTGATCGATCCCTACTGGCATTCCCCCGTGGCCGTCGACAACCGGGCGGGTGAACGCGCCCATGGGGACGGGAAGCGGAAGGAAGGGGACAACCCGAAGGAAGGCCAAGGCGGCAAGGGCAAGCGGGACCTGTGGCAGATCACCCTTGGCGAGGCCCAGTATCGCTGGCTGACCCAGACCCTCACCGGAAGCAAGGCCCGCTGGAAGTTCGTGTTCGCCCACCATGTCAACGGGACGGGTCGCGGCGGCGTTGAGGAAAGCGATCTCTACGAATGGGGCGGGAAGGACAAGCGCGGCCGGGACCAGTTCCAGGAGAAGCGTCCCGGATGGCCAATGCCCATCCACGCCCTCATGGTCAAGACGGGCGTGACGGTCTTCTTCCAGGGGCATGACCACATCTACGCGCACCAGGAACGGGAAGGCGTCATCTACCAGTCCACGCCAAACCCCGCCGATTCCACCTATCAGGCGTTCAATCGGGAAGCTTACCGTTCCGGTGACATCCTGCCGAATTCGGGTCACCTTCGGGTCACCGTGTCGCCGAAGGACGTCCGGGTGGACTACGTTCGTGCCTTCCTTCCATCGGATGAGGGGGACGGCCGAACCAACGGTATGGTGGCCCATTCCTATTCGGTGAAGGCCAAGCCTGCCGAAGGCGGGCGCTGATGCCCAGTCGAAGCGTGGCCGTGAAGTGGTTCGCCATGGTGGTGCTTCTGACGGTACCGCAGATCGCACAGGACCCACCCCGTGGCGACAGGCGGGAGGATCGGCGCCCCGCCCAACCGCCCGAAGCAGCGGTGTTCCTCACGGACGTTCCAGAACATTCGGGAAGCGTGGTGCTGGGGCGACCCACGGCGACCTCGATCTCCGTCAGCCTGCTGTCCCATGTGAGCGCAGAGCCCATCCTGGTATGGGGGACGGATCCGAACCGGTTGCCGACCGAAGGCCGAAGGATCACCCTTGCCGCGGAGGAACCGAAGGTCCTGGTGCTGGACGGGCTGAAGCCGGACACCGCCTACGCCTATGCCGTGCTGGATGCCGCCACGAAACGGCGCCTCTTACCCGCGGAACGGGTGGGCACCTTCCATACGGCCAGGGCCAGGGGAAAGTCCTTCACCTTCACCATCCAGGCTGATTCCCATCTGGACGGTTCCTGTTCGACGGAACTCTACCGCCGCATGCTCGCGAACGCAGTGGCCGATGGTCCCGACTTCCACATCGACCTGGGCGACACCTTCATGACGGAGAAGCACGCCTCCCGGACCTCCGCGGCGGGGCAGTACACGTCCCAGCGGTATCACCTGGGCCTCATCGCCCAGTCCGCGCCACTGTTCATGGCGTTGGGCAACCACGATGGGGAAACCCTGGATCGAAGCGGGCGAACCTCCCCGGACGGCTTGGCGGCCTGGTCCCACCAGATGCGCACCCGCTACTTCATGAACCCAATCCCCGGAGGCTTCTACACCGGCAATGCCGAACGAGATCCCCTGAAGGCGTGGCTGGAGGACTACTACGCCTGGGAATGGGGGGATGCCCTCTTCGTGGTGCTAGATCCCTACTGGACCTCGTTGCCAACCAAGGGTGGCCGGTCCCCCTGGAACATGACCATCGGAAAGGCCCAATACGACTGGCTGGCCCGCACCTTGCGCGGATCGAAGGCGACCTTCAAGTTTGTCTTCATCCATCAGTTGACCGGAAGCTACCATCCGGCCGGCCGGGGTGGGACCGAGGCTTCGGTCTTCCAGGAATGGGGGGGAAGCGATCTGGACGGCACCGATGCTTTCGCAGTCAACCGACCCGGCTGGGAGATGCCCATCCACCAATTGCTGGTCCAGACAGGCGTGACGGCCGTGTTCCACGGCCACGATCACTTCTACGCCAAACAGGAGCGTGACGGCATCATCTACCAGCTTGTGCCGCAACCCGCCCACCGGAATGACCGTTCCCATCACGCCGACGAGTATGGTTACAAGGAAGGCCAATTCCTGCCGAGCTCAGGCCATCTGAGGGTCAAGGTGACACCGCATGCGACCTCGGTGGAATACGTGAAGGCAGCCCTGCCCGAGCAGGAGCGGCGGGGTACGCCCAACGGTTCCATCAACGCCTCCTATGCCCTCGTCCCAAGGGGGCGCGCTCAGACCAGCGGTTCAGTGGCCCCGGGAAGACCAATGCCGTAGTGCATCCGGCACCAAGTTGCCCATGGATTCGAGGGCAGAAACCCCCGCCCGGAATGGGGCATCGCCGTAGGTGCGACTCGGAATGCCTGGCCGCCATTCAGGTGGCGAATTCTGCAGTTCATGTAGCGAATCCGGCCCACTGAAGCACGCGCTGGTAACCCCAAAGCCAACCTTCATATTTGGTGAAGTTTGATCCGGGGGATTCGTCCCTCTGCACAAGTGCCATCCCTCGCGGCTGTCGGAATAATCACGGGGATTGTCACCCTTCCTGACCTTCGAATTCGGAAGCACCAGGATCTCGTCCACGCCTTCAACCCATTCGTCATTCATCAAGCGCCCATTCGGAGGACTTATGCGATTGGATCGTCTCACCCTGATGGTCGGGGCATTGCTGGTCATCCTAGCCTCCCTGGGGTGTGGTGGTGGGGGTTCCAGCAGTTCCCAGCCCGTGGTGACAGCCCCGGTGGCAGCCTTCACGTTTGCCCCATCGTCCCCAGTGACCAGCCAGACGGTGACCTTCACGGATGGCTCAACCAACACGCCCACGGCCTGGTCTTGGACCTTCGGGGACGGTGGCACCAGCACCGCCCAGAGTCCGTCCCATGCCTTTGCCACGGCGGGCACCTTCACGGTCAGCCTCACGGCAACCAATTCAGGCGGGTCCAGCACCGCCAGTCACACCGTCACCGTGAGCCAAGCGGCCTCCGCACCCGTGGCCGCCTTCAGTTTCTCTCCGGCCAACCCCTCCGTGGGTCAGACGGTCACCTTCACGGACGCATCGACCAACACCCCCACTGCATGGTCCTGGACCTTCGGGGACGGTGGCACCAGCACCGCCAAGAATCCCACTCATGCGTTCGCGGCATCGGGGACCTTCACCGTGACCCTGACGGCGACCAATGCCGTTGGATCCAACGCTGTCAGCAAGAGCGTCACCGTGTCCCAGGCCGTCCTGGCACCCGTGGCTGCCTTCACTTCCACACCCAGCGCCCCAGCCATCGGCCAGACAGTCACCTTCACGGACACGTCAACCAACACGCCCACGGCCTGGGCCTGGACCTTCGGGGACGGCGGCACCAGCACGCAGCAGAACCCGACCCATGCCTTCGCGACCTCGGGGACCTTCACGGTCACCCTGACCGCCACCAATGCGGTCGGTTCAAACGCCGTCAGCAAGAGCATCTCCGTTACCCAAGCTGCCCTCACGCCCGTGTCAGCCTTCACATTCTCCCCCGGGGCACCCACCCCCAGCCAGACGGTGACCTTCACGGATGCTTCCACCAACAGCCCCACGTCGTGGAGCTGGGCCTTCGGCGACGGCGCCACCAGCACCCTGCAGAATCCGACCCATGCCTACACCTCGGTGGGCACCTATTCCGTGACCCTGACGGCGACCAACAGCGCTGGTTCGGGCTCATCCACCCGCAGCATCACGGTCAGCGCATCAGGATCCTCCCTGGCCGCCCACTTCTCAACCCTGGTGAGTGGCCAGTCCGTCATCTTCACGGACACCTCCACGGGCAATCCCACGTTCTGGGCCTGGGACTTCGGCGATGGCCAGACCAGTTCCGTCCAGCTTCCGACCCATGTCTACGCCACGGCGGGCACCTACACGGTCACGCTCAAGGTCAGCAACAACAGCGGCACCAACACGGTCAGCGCATCCGTGACGGTGGCCCCTGCGGCACCCCAGGCCGGGTTCAACGCCCTGAGGCCCGCGACCGCCAACACCCTGGTCTTCACGGATGCGTCCACGGGCAGCCCCACTTCCTGGTCCTGGGATTTCGGGGACGGCCTCAAGAGCCAGGAACAGAATCCCAGCCATGCCTTCGGCACGGCTGGCGCCTACACGGTGACCTTCACGGCCAGCAACGCGTCGGGATCCACACAGACGAGTCGGACCTACTGGATCAGCCCTCTTTCGAACGCCCTGGAAGTCCGCCTGCCCGCCGGCGTGTATTGGATGGGTGACCACGGTGGCGAGGGCGGCAATGATCCGGCCCATCCCACCGACGAGCAGCCCCTTCATCCGGTTGGCATCAGCTCCATGTTCGTGGCGACCACCCCCACCACCGGCCAGCAGTATTGCGACTATCTGAACAGTGCCTTGGCCCAGGGACTCATCGAGGTTCGCAGCAACGTGGTCTACGCCAAGGGCGGCAGCGCCATCTACGCCTACCTCTACGGCTACGCCTACCAGACCGGGAAAGCCTCGGTGGCCTACAGCATAGGCTTCGACGGGACCAGCACTTTCACCATCAAGGACGGCCGGGCACAGCATCCGGTGGTGGGCATCACCCTCCTGGGCGCCGAAGGCTACTGCAACTGGCTGAGCGTCCAGGCGGGCCTGACGGCATGTTACGACCTCTCCACGCTGGTCTGTGACTTCACGAAGAGCGGCTACCGCCTGCCCACGGAGGCGGAATGGGAATTCGCCGCACGCGGCGGTGCCTCGCCCTATGCCAACTACCCCTGGGGTGATGACGAGGACACGCACCGGGCCAACTGGCCGAGTTCCGGGAACCCATACCAGCTCACGGATCCCGCCACCTATCCCTGGACCACGCCCGTGGGTTTCTACAACGGCACCCTTCGGCAGAAGACCGACTTCAACTGGCCTGGAACCGCCACCACCTACCAGACGCGCAACGGGGCCAACGCCTTCGGCATTTTCGACGTCTCGGGCAATGTCTGGCAACTGCACTACGACTGGTATGCCGCCAACACCTACCAGACCTACTTCGCCGCCAATCCACTGGAGTCGAACCCCACCCAGGATCCCATCGGCCCCGCCACGGGTCAGGCCATGTCGGACGGCAAGCCCTACCGCGGCATGCGCGGTGGGAACTGGTACAACGGCCTCACCACCACTACGGGTGTCGTGACCGGTCATGGTCGGGTGTCCAACCGCTGCCCGGCTGCGGATGAGTTCTTCGCCGTGCCCGTAGCCGCCTACAGCAGCAACGTGGGCTTCCGCGTCGTGCGGGCAAACCGCTCCGGTTCCGGAACCGCTGGTGCGGCGGACTTCACCGCTTCCCCCACCACCATCGTGGCTGGAGGCGTGGTGGCCTTCACGGACGCATCCACGAACCTGCCCGTTTCCTGGACCTGGGACTTCGGCGATGGCAAGGGGACGAGCTTTGTCCAGAATCCCAAGTATGTCTATGCCACAGCCGGCACCTACACCGTCACTCTGACGGCCACCGGTGGCAGCGGTGTTTCCGTGACGGCGAGCAAGACGGTGACGGCCAATAGCCCCGCATCCGTAATGGCGGCTTCCTTCACCTACGCCCTGAGTGGCCAAGTGGCCACCTTCACAAGCACGTCCACTGGAAGCCCCGCGTCGTATGCGTGGACCTACGGGGATGGTGGCACCGGAACCGGGACTGCCCCTTCCCATACCTACGCGGCGGACGGCATCTACACGGCCACCCTCACGGTGACCGGGGCCACGGGCACCAGCAGCTTCAGCCAGAGCGTGATCATCAACACCACGGTTGCCAAGCGGACCGTGGGCCTGATGGTGAACAACAGCAAGGCCATGGACGGCTACACCCTGTTCGCCCCCAAGCAGAACAAGATGACCTACCTCATCAACAACGAGGGCAAGATCGTCAAGCAGTGGAACAGCGCCTATTCGCCAGGCCAGAGCGTCTACCTCCTGGAGAACGGCCACCTGCTGCACACCTGCATGATCAGCGCGACGGCCATGAATACGGGAGGCGGCGAGGGCGGCCGGGTCGAGGAATTCGACTGGGACGGCAAGCTGATCTGGTCCTACGACCTGAACACGACCACCCAGCTCCAGCACCACGACGTCAAGATGCTCCCCAACGGCAATGTCCTGATGCTGGTGGTGGAGAAGAAGACCTACGCCGAATGCGTGGCCGCTGGCTTCGACATGTCCAAGTTCCAGCCCGACGTGGCGACCCAGCAGATGCTGCTCCCCGAGTGCCTTATCGAGATCAAGCCCGACTACGTGAAGGGCAGCGGCGGCACGGTCGTGTGGGAATGGCATACCTGGGACCACCTGATCCAGGACTTCGACAGCAGCAAGTCGAACTTCGGTGTGGTCGCCAACCATCCGGAACTGATGGACTGCATTGGCGGTCCCCTCTTCTGGAACCATGGCAACGGAATCGACTACAACCCGGGTTTCGACCAGATCGCCATGAGCATGCGGAATTTCAGCGAGGTCTGGATCATCGACCACAGCACGACCAGCGCCGAGGCCGCCAGCCACAGTGGTGGGAAACGGGGCAAGGGCGGGGACCTGCTCTATCGCTGGGGCAATCCGGCGCTGTACGGCGTCCCCAAGGCCACTGCCTCAGAGAAATACTGGCAGCAGCACGACACGGAATGGATCAAGTCCGATTGCCCCGGAGCTGGCAACATCACCTGCTTCGACAACGGCCTCAACCGATCATTGACGAATGCCTCATCCGTCGAGGAGTTCAAGCCGGCCGTGAATGCCAACGGGGACTACACGGCCCCGACGGCCCCCGGCAGCCCCTATCTGCCCACGGACTACACCTGGTCCTACTGGGGTGACACAACATTCCCCATGTATTCGGAGGACATCTCCGGCGCCCAGCGGCTTCCCAACGGCAACACGATCATCTGTTCGGGAGGGACGGGGGACCTGCGTGAGGTGACCTATCTGGGTGAGGTGGTCTGGAAATACATCTGCCCCGTCCAGGCCACGGGGCTGATTCCCCAGGGCACGGCACCCACTGTTGATCCCACCCATACGAGCGAGACCTTGAACGCCGTTTTCCGGATCTACAAGTATCCCGCCAGCTACGGCGCCTTCACGGGCCGGACCCTGACCGTGGGCGACTACATCGTCAAGTAGGAGAAGGGGATTCGTTCTTTCGATCAGGAGTTGCCATGCATGTCGTTCGTCTCATCCCGATGGTCGGTGCCTTCTTGGTCATCCTTGCCTCCATGGGATGCGGCGGCGGGGGCTCCAGCAGCTCCCAGCCGGTGGTGACGGCCCCGGTGACAGCCTTCACGTTCGCGCCAGGGTCCCCCCTGACCGGTCAGACGGTGACCTTCACGGATGCTTCCACCAACACCCCCACGGCATGGTCCTGGACCTTCGGGGATGGCGGCACCAGCAGCGCACAGAACCCGACCCATGCCTTTGCCACGGCGGGCACCTTCACGGTCAGCCTCACGGCGACCAATTCGGGCGGATCCAACACCGCAAGCCACACAGTCATCGTGAGCCCTGCGGTCGTGGCACCCGTGGCCGCCTTCAGCTTTGCGCCAGCCACACCTGCGGTCGGCCAGACGGTGACCTTCACCGATGCCTCCACCAACACGCCTACGGCATGGGCCTGGACCTTCGGGGATGGCGGCACCAGCACATCGAAGAACCCCACCCATGCCTTCGCAGCCGCGGGGACCTTCACCGTCACCCTGACAGCGACCAATGCCGGGGGTTCCAACACGGTCAGCAAGAGCGTCACAGTGTCTCAGGTCGTCCTGGCACCTGTGGCTGCCTTCACCTCCACACCCAGCGCTCCAGCCGTCAGTCAGACGGTGACCTTCACGGACGCATCGACCAACTCGCCAACCGCTTGGTCCTGGACCTTTGGGGACGGTGGCACCAGCACCCAGCAGAACCCCACCCATGCCTTTGCGGCCTCGGGGACCTTCACGGTCACCCTGACCGCCACCAACGCGGCCGGTTCCAACGCCGTGAGCAACAGTGTCACCGTTTCCCAGGCCGTACTTGCGCCCGTGGCCTCCTTCACATTCTCGCCGGCCGCGCCGATCACAACCCAGACCGTGACGTTCACGGATGGCTCTGCCAACACGCCAATCTCATGGTCCTGGGCCTTCGGTGACGGGTCGACCAGCACACTTCAGAACCCCACCCATGCCTATGCGACCTCGGGAACCTTCACCGTCACCCTGACCGCCACCAATGCGAATGGATCCAACAGCGTGACCAGGAACCTGGTGGTGACCACACCGTCCTCGACCACTCATGCCGCTCTGGAACGGCCTACGGAACTGCAGTACTGGGATGCCACCAAGGCAGAGGATGGCTACACGTTCTTCGGGGCTGGTGGAAAGACCTACCTGATCGACATGGAGGGCAAGGTGGTCCACACCTGGCCCATAGGCACCAATCCGCATCTTCTGGCCAACGGCAACGTGGTGGATGCCGCGACCAATGACCCCAGTGGCTTCGCCAGCTTCAAGGAGGTGGACTGGAACGGCCTTACGGTCTGGTCCTACGTCGAATCCCGCACCACTTACCATCCGCACCACGACTTCACTCGGATCTACAACCCGAAGCTCAAGGCTTACACGACCCTGATCATCGCCAACAAGGACCTGACCTACGCCCAACTGGTGGAGGCTGGGGCCAATCCCGCGACGGCCCCTTCCACCGGAGCCCAGATGGACGCCATCGTGGAGGTAGATGCCAGTGGCAAGGTCGTTTGGGAATGGTGCTTCTTCGATCATCTGGTACAGGACTTCGCGTCCACCAAGTCGAACTATGTGGGCAGCGGCAAGGCCATCGCGGACTATCCGGGCAAGCTGAACATCAACCTCGCCGGGCACAACCTCAAGGCCGACTGGCTCCACTGCAACTCCCTTGACTACAACCAATCGCTTGACCAGATCGTCGTGAACTCCGTGCAGGGCGAGTTCTATGTGATCGACCACGGGAACACCTTCATCTCGGGGGACCCCACCAGCAGCGTCACCCTCGCGGCCACCAGCGCGGGCGACTTCCTCTACCGCTTCGGCGATCCGGCTCGTTACGACCAGGGGACCAAACCGTCCGTCCTGAAGGACTGGACCCTATCCACTGCCGGCACCAAGCAGATGGGAGGTGCCCATGACGTCCAGTGGATCGGGGACGGCCTGACCGGAGCGGGACATTTCCTGATCTTCAGCAATGCCCAGTACCTCTCCGAACATGCCGCCCAGTCCTATGTGCTGGAGATCAACCCATTCCTGGATGGCAGCGGCACCGATACGGGCAAATACGTGAATCCGCCCGATGCGGGGTACAACACGCTCACCCGTCCAGCGGTGACGGACAACACTCCCAGGCAAGTCTCCAAGCAGGTCGTCGGGAATTTCTATTCGCTGAACAGCCAGACCCTCTTCAGCACCATCGGCTGCAGCGCCCAGCGTCTTCCCAACGGGAACACCCTGATCTGCGCGGATACGGAAGGGCACCTCATGGAGGTCACCCCGGCGGGTGAAACCGTTTGGGAATACATCGTCCCGATCTCTGGCCCCAAGACCTACACCGTGCTTGGCGACCGCTTGCCGATGGTGAACTCGATCTTCCGGGCCTACCGCTACAAGGCGACCCACCCGGCCCTGGTTGGGCGGACACTGACACCCGGGGCAACCATCGCCGGGCGCACCAGCGCCGACAACCCCTATGCCGGCACCACCGGCTACCAAGCCCTGCAGCGTTCCACCGGCACGCAGTACTGGGATTCGACCACCGCCTACAACGGGTACACCTTCCTGGACGCTTCCGGAACCTCCTACCTGATCGACATGGATGGTCGCGTGGCCCATACCTGGCCCACCGGAACGGATCCGCGCCTCCTGGCCAACGGGAACGTGCTGGACTGGACCACCAATACCAGCGGCCAGACGGGCCTGAAGGAGTTCGACTGGAACGGGAACGCGGTCTGGCAATACTACGAGGCCCGAACGGCCTACCATCCCCACGGCGCCTTCAGCCGCATCTTCGATCCGAAGCTGAACGCCTACGCCACGCTCTACCTCGCGAACAAGGATCTCACCGCTGCCCAGTGTCTGGCTGCAGGCTGCGATCCGGCTGATGCCCCCTTCGATGGCGCCCAGGTGGACACCATCGTGGAAGTGGACATGAGCGGCAACATCATCTGGGAATGGTCCTTCTGGGATCACGCCATCCAGAGCGTCGATGCCAGCAAGGCGAACTATGTCGCGGGCGGCAAGACCATCGCGGACTACCCAGGGAAGATCAACCTCAATCTGCCTGGGCGCCCCCTGCGCAGCAACTGGCTCGACTGCAACTCCATCGACTTCAACCAGACCCTGGACCAGATCGTGGTCAATTCCCGACAGGGTGAGTTCTACATCATCGACCACGGCAACACCTTCACCGCCGGCAACCCCACGGCCAGCATCGCCCTGGCCGCCACGAGCGCAGGCGACTTCCTGTATCGGTTCGGTGACCCGGCCCGCTACAGCCAGGGCAGTGCCCCCTCGGTGGGCCTCAACTGGGAGACGGCCTCCTCCGGCAACAAGCAGATCGGCGGCAGCGGTGACGTGACCTGGATCGCCAACGGCCTCAGCGGCGCCGGGAACTTGCTGCTCTTCAACAACAACCAGTATCTCTACCAGCGCACGCCGCAGTCCTACGTGTATGAGATCAACCCCCACCTGAATTCGGCGGGCATCGCGGGCGCCGCCTACATCGACCCGCCGGGTGCCGGGTACACGACCTGGACCTTCGACAAGGACACCATGAAGGCTAACCAGCTCCTGTCCAAGCAGGTGGCCTGGAAATACGGATCGGTGGGCAATCTGACCCTCTTCAGCCAGTTCGGCTCCAGCGCCCAGCGGCTCCCGAACGGCAACACGCTGATCTGCGCCACCACCACCGGTTACCTCATGGAAGTCACGACGACCGGAGACGTGGTATGGGAATACATCAATCCGATCACCGCAACTGGCGCCAAAACGGCGCTCGGAGATCGGCTGCCGATGACCAATGCCGTCAACAGGGCCAGACGATATTCCTACAGCGATTCAGCATTCAGCGGACATTGACACCCCAACCCACTCCCAAGGAGGACGTATGACCAGGACCACCGCACTTCTACTGACCATCGCCATGGCCAGCCCTGTCTTTGCCGGCGGCAACCACGGCGGTGGAAAAAACCCTGCCAAACAGGCTGACCGATCCGCCATCGAGGCCGATAAGGCCAAGATCCAGGCGCTGAAGGCCAAGATGAAGACCGAGGACAAGTCCGCCAAGCAGGCTGACAAGGCCCAGATCCAGGCCCTCAAGGCTGACATCAACGCCAAGAAAGCGGACGCGAAGTCCCAAAAGTAGGTTCCCTATCGCCCTTTGAACGGACCGTCCATCGGGTTCCGGACCTGCAGACGCCATCCGCTGACATCACCGAATCCTTCTGACCAGCCCCGCACCAAAGCGAGGCTGGTCATCTAGCTTGACGTGGATCCCTCATGCGCCTGAATCCCTTCGCCACCTTCGTTCTCGTTGCCACGATTGCCCTGTCACAGGTCCACTGCGGTAGTGGCGGCGGGAGTTCCCCTTCAACAGGCGGGTCCACGACACCGGCTCCAGCCACCGCCTTCACCTTCGCACCAAATGCCCCCACCACCGGCCAGACCGTCTCCTTCACGGACACCTCCACCGGTAACCCCACGGCCTGGTCCTGGACCTTCGGCGACGGATCGACCAGCACACAGCAGAACCCCACCCACGCCTATTCGTCCGCCGGCACCTTCACTGTGGGTCTGACGGCCTCCAATGGGGGCGGTTCAAACACCCTGAGCCACACCATCACGGTGACAGCGGCAGCCAGCGTGCCCACCGCGGCCTTCACCTACAGCCCCACCGCACCCGTGGTTGGGCAGACCGTCACCTTCACGGATGCCTCAACCGGCGCCCCTACGGCCTGGTCCTGGAATTTCGGGGATGGCACCTCAGCCAGTTCGAACCAGAATCCGACCCACTCCTTTGCATCGGCCGGAACATTCACGGTCACCCTGACTGCGACCAATGCGGCTGGCTCCAACACGGCGAGCCACGCCTGCACCGTGGTCACCGTTCCACCGCCCACCCAGGCATTTCAGGGGACCATCGTGCTGGGTGCGCCCACGGACACCTCCGTGAAGGCAAGCGTCTTCAGCGCCAGCCAGACCGGCAGCGTCGCGCTCCAGTACGGAACCTCGTCCGGAATCTACGACAAGCAGACCCCGGCAGCCGCCATGGTGGCTGGAACACCCATGAATCTTTCGGTGGATGGCCTCACCCCAAACACCCGCTATGTCTACCGCCTCAACTTCACGGCCACCGATGGAAGCGGATCGGGCACCACGCCGGAATACGTGTTCCACACGGCCCGGCCTGCTGGTGCCACCTTCACCTTCAGTGTTCAGGCCGATTCCCACATGGACGAGAATTCCACGCTGGGCCAGTATCAGCGGACCCTGGGCAACGTGCTGACCGACATACCGGATTTCCATGTGGATCTCGGCGACACGTTCATGTGCGAAAAGCATTCCGCGCCCCTGACCGCGGTGATCCAGATGGCCCCGGACGCAGCCACGGTGAATGCCCGCTATGTCTATGAACGGGGCAACTTCGGACTGACCACCCACTCCGTGCCGCTGTTCCTGTGCAATGGCAACCACGAGGGAGAGGCGGGCTGGCTCAACGATGGCACGGCGCAGAACATCGCCATCTGGACCACCCAGGCGCGTCAGAACTACTACGTGAACCCACTTCCCAACAGCTTCTACAGCGGCGACACCGTGGACGAGCCTTTTGTGGGCAAGCGGGCCTCCTGGTATGCCTGGACCTGGGGCGATGCCCTGTTCATCGTTCTGGATCCGTTCTGGAACACCAAGGTCCAGGCTTCCAAGGATCCCTGGGGCATGACCCTGGGTGATCGGCAATACCAGTGGCTCCAGCAGACCCTGGCGGCCAGCACGGCCAAGTTCAAGTTCGTCTTCATCCACAACCTAGTCGGCGGACTTGATGGGCAGATGCGTGGCGGCATCGAGGCGGCACCCTTCTATGAATGGGGCGGACAGAACACGGATGGCAGCAGTGGGTTCAGCCAACAGCGGCCGACCTACGGCCAGCCCATCCACGCCATGTTGGTGAAATACGGCGTCACGGCGGTCTTCCACGGCCACGACCACCTCTACGCCAAGCAGGTCCTGGACGGGATCATCTATCAGGAAGTCCCCCAGCCCAGCGCCACCAACAACGCCAGCGGTCCGAGCCTGGCGACCACCTACCACTACAACTCCGGGACCATCCTCAGCAGCTCGGGTCACTTGCGGGTGACCGTGAGCCCCACGTCCGTGACCTCGCAGTATGTGCGTTCCTGGCTTCCCGCCAGTGAGACCGCCACGCAGAAGAACGGCTCCGTGGATGACACCTGGACTGTCGGTGTTCCCGGTAGCCCCAACCCCGCCTTCAGTTTCAGTCCCACATCGCCCCTGGTTGGGCAGGCCGTCCAGTTCACGGACGCATCTTCGGGTGCGCCCACGTCCTGGTCCTGGGCCTTCGGTGATGGGGTCACCAGCACCGCGCAGAATCCTACCCACAGCTTTGCGGCCCCGGGATCCTACACGGTGACCCTCACCGTCGCCAACAGCACGGGTTCCACCGCCACGACCCGGACCGTGACCATTGCTTCGGCTGGAACAGCGCCTGGTACCGCCTTCAAATTCACCCCTTCGGCTCCGGTTCAGGGTTCGGCGGTCACCTTCACGGACACTTCCACCGGGACACCCACTGCCTGGGCCTGGACCTTTGGGGATGGCGGCACGAGCACCGCGCAGAACCCGACCCACACCTACGCCACGGCCGGAACGTTCACCGTGAGCCTCAGGGCCACCAACGCATCCGGCTCCACTTCCAAGAGCCAATCCCTTACCGTGATCACTTCGGGAGGCGGCACCTCCTTCACTGGCAACATCGTGCTGGGCTCTCCGACACCTTCCGCCATTAAGGCGAACATCTTCTCGCCGGATCAGGGGGGTACTGTCTCCATTGCCTATGGCAAGGTTTCCGGAACCTACGATCAGCAGACCGCTGCTGCCACCCTACTGCCCGCGACACCGCTGGAACTGACGCTCGACGGCCTGTCCGCGGACACGCAGTACTACTACCGCCTCACCTACCAGGGGAACCCGGGGGCTGAAGCCAGCTTCCACACACCCCGCCCAGCGGGAAGTTCCTTCACCTTCTGTCTGCAGGGTGATTCCCATCCCGAGCGCGTGAACACCCAGTTCAACGCCAGCCTCTACACGCGGACGCTGCAAACCGCCGCCGCAGACAAGCCCGATTTCTACCTCACCATCGGCGATGACTTCAGCGTCGACCAACTGGATCCCACCACCGTCACCGCCGCCTTGGTGACCGAGCGGTACACCATCCAGCGACCCTACTTGGGCCTGATCGGGCGTTCGGCACCGGTTTTCCTCGTAAATGGCAACCACGAGCAGGCGGCTCGCTACCTTCTGGACGGCACCCCAAACAACGTGGCGGTGTGGGCGCAGAATGCCCGGAATGCCCACTATTCACAGCCGGCAACCGACGGGTTCTACACCGGCAACACCGAGGTGGTTCCCTACATCGGGCTGCTTCGGAACCACTACGCATGGACCTGGGGCGATGCCCTGTTCGTCACCATCGATCCCTACTGGGGTTCTTCCATCTGCGTGGATGACCCCTTCTACGGTGGTCCAAAGCGCAGCAACCTATGGGACATCACCCATGGGGATGAGCAGTACCAATGGCTCAAGGCCACCCTGGAACAGAGCAAGGCCAAGTACAAGTTCGTCTTCGCCCACCATGTGATGGGCACGGGGCGTGGTGGAACGGAACTGGCGGGGCAGTATGAATGGGGTGGCAACAATTCCAACGGCACCTGGGGCTTCACCACCAATCGTCCCGCCTGGGCTTCGCCGCTCCATCAGTTGATGGTGGCCAATAAGGTGACCATCTTTTTCCAGGGGCACGATCACATATGGGTCCACCAGCAGTTGGACGGTGTCACCTACCAGACCCTGTCGGAACCGGCTGACCCGAACTATTCGCTCTTCAATGCGGACGCCTTCCTGTCTGGGGACAAGTTCCCCAACACCGGCTACACGCGGGTCGCGGTGAGCCCCACCGGGGTCAAGGTGGACTATGTCCTCACCTATCTTCCTGCGGATGAGGGGCCAGGGAAGACGAATGGGTCGGTCGCCTTCAGCTACACCATCCCTTCGCCATGATGGACCCGAGGCATCAATACCCTTCCTCCAACGAGAAACACTGATGCCAGCCGCCATTGCCGTTAGCCTTCTTCAAGCCCCACCCATGAACCCATGGACCCACCATGAAGACAGTTGAGATCGTTCAAGGCATCGTCCAGCGCTTTCGCCGCCCCACCACCTGGGGCATCATCCTCGGTTTCGGACTCCTATGGGTGCCGGCGAGGTTGGTTGCCGGGGTGTCCTTCCATCGCATGGGCGTTTGGGAATTCTTCCTGCCAGCCCTGATCCTGGCCTTGCATTTGGCCCTGTCGCCCATTCCCTGGCAGTGGACCGGGGACACGCAACCCAAAGCTGTCGTGTGGCGTGGGTTCCTGCAGGCGGTCCCATGGAACGCCGCATGGGTCTTGCTGTTGCTCTGGGGGGTCAGTGACTTCGTGCAGCCCGCCAAACCCCTGCCAAATTCGCAGGCCACGGCCCCTCGTCCACCCCGGCAGGACAATCCACTACCACGGGAGGATCGACCTGATCGCCGTCCACCCGAAGGACGCCCCCGGGATGACCGGCCCCCGCGTGATCAGCGACCGGCGGAAGATCGGCCAGCCCAGCCCCCACCCGGCCCCCGACCGGAATGGGTGATGCTGTTCCTCAACCTGCCCTTCGCGCTGGTGCTTGGACTGTTCCTGTCCGAAAAGGAACGGGTCGAACGAGCGGAAGGCGACCTACTGGATCGCGAACGGCAGGCCAGGGCCAGCGCGCTTCAGTCCCAGATGAATCCCCACGTGCTGTTCAACGTGCTGAGTGGCCTCACCGAGTTGGTCCATGAGGATCCAGATGCCGCAGAAGAAGCGTTGCTCGGACTGACGGAACTCATGCGGATGCTGATGAAGCACGGTTCGGCCCTGAGCCTTCCCTTGGGTGAGGAACGAGCGCTTCTGGAACGCTACCTGGACATCGAATCCATCCGGTTGGGCGCACGGCTTGAACTGCAAGGCACCTGGGAAGAAGGTCTGGATCAGATCCCCGTCCCGCCCCTGCTGTTCCAGCCTCTGGTGGAAAACGCCGTCAAGCATGGGATCTCCCCAAGCCCAAAGGGCGGCATCGTAAAAGTGGATGCGATCCGGACGGAGAATGGCCTGCTGCTGCGGGTGGCGAACACCGGCATGCCCTTGAACCAGAACGCCAAGACCGGCACGGGCCTCGGGCACCTTCGGGAGCGGCTGGCGCTGCTGCCGAAACCCAGGCCCACCCTTGATCTCCGTCAGGAAGGGGAGTGGACCGTGGCGGAACTTCGCATTGAAGCCCACCATTAGGGACATGAGTCAGCCCCTGCGGATTGCCTTGGCCGATGACGAGCCCTTGAACATCAAGCGGCTTTCCCGGCTTTTGGAAGACTGCGGCTGCTCAGTGGTGGCCTCCTTCGGCAATGGGCTCGAGGTCGAGGAATGGATGGCCACCGGCCCTGAAGTGGACGCGCTGTATCTCGACATTCAAATGCCGGGTCTGGACGGATTAAATCTGCGGGCGTCCTTGAGTCCGAAGCTGCCAGTCGTCTTCGTTACGGCCCACCCGGAACATGCGGTGGACGCATTCAGCTTGGACGCGGTGGACTACATCCTGAAGCCCGTGACCACGGAAAGGCTCGTGAAGTCCTTGGCCAAGGTCCGTCGCACCCTTGGCGCTGAAGAAGCACCAACGGAAGGGAAGAAGGGCAAGGAAGATCGCTATCCGGTCCAGGTGGACGGCGGGCTGCTGTTCCTTCCGCTTGCGAAGACCACGCACTTCCTGGCGGAAGACCAGGCCGTTTGGGCCTTCGCCGGCGAGCGCTTCCGGACCAAATGGCGGAGCCTGGGGGAGGTCGAGGCGTTCTTCCCTGATTCTGGCCTCCTGCGCATTCATCGCCACCTGCTGATCCGACCCCAAGCCGTGCTGGGGATCCGGTCCACGGGCGGGGGCGCCCGCGTCATGGTACGCATGAATGGCGGCATCGAACTGGAAGCCAGTCGCGGGGCCACGCCGTCCCTCAAGAGGCGCCTTGGCCTGGCCATGGAATAGGACTGACCACGCATTCCAGTTGGAATATAGGTAGACCATCCAGCTTCTAAAAATCGAACTGTTGGCCTGTGAACCGCCCGGTATTTCTTGGACAGATGGTTGAGTGTATTCACGCGGCGGCTCCGGTGCCAAGGAGGTCCTGACGGACCAGTGCGGGAGGCCGGTGGTTGTGGCGTTCGATGAGCCACTGGTGGT